>OFMB01000004.1_pt1 | contig 228191 bp, 208 predicted proteins | sample 1541111 | NCBI WGS metagenome assembly OFMB01 (sample SAMN04209241, study PRJEB22552) | human gut metagenome | biome: gut; material: feces | host: Homo sapiens | place: USA: Oklahoma
GATGTCACTGGTTCGAGCCCAGTTGGGGGAGCCACAACAGAGTAGTCTTTTGACTGCTCTGTTTTCTTTTTTAGGCTCTATAATAAAAGTGGCTCTATAATAAAAGTTGGGGTAAGGGATAGAGCCTACAAAAAAATTTGGCTCAATTTCAATAGTTGTGGTAACCCGAAAAAACAGAATATATGATAATTACAAGCGACAGAAATTATGCTGTCGCTTGTTTTTTAATTATATTCAGGTGTAAAAACATTAGTTGACAAAATTAACTTTATGCGTTACTATGAATTTGAAAGTGTTACGGTATTACCGCAACTTGATGCGTACAAATCAACGGCTTTCGCAACACTGAAATTATACCCCTTACGCTTACACCATTTACGGTAACGCTCAATAAATGCTTTTTCGCTGACAAGAGAAATGCAGTCGCAATGCCAGAAAGTTTCGATAAAATCAACCCATTTCCGGTGTTCGTCAGCTTTTTCGTGACTTGAGAACAGCTCGTTAACACCCGGAAAAACCTTGTCGGTTAAAGAGATAAGGTTATTCGACAAGGCAACAGAGTTCTTCATATAAAGATTGTATTGTCTGCTGAATAGCTTTAACTGTTGTCTGAGAGCATCCACAGGTGTGTATTCTCTCAGGTTAACCCAATTGTCAAGTCCGTATTTAGCGATTTTAATGGCGTCCTTTTTATCGGACTTAACCTTTCTAATCGAACCTCCACCGCTCTGGTGGATTAAAATGGGATTCAGAACACATACGTAAATCCCATATTCGTGAAGTGCTGTGGCAACAGGCTCGTGATAACGACCTGTAGCCTCCATAACGACTCTTGTGTCTTCACCGAGAGCAAGAATAGTGTAAGCCAGCTTTTCAAGCTCAATTTCTGTGTGGAGATATTCAGTGGGAGGCAAAGCTACTTCACCCATAGGGCGCAAGGCTACAACCGTAGATTTTCCTTTTGAAACATCAATTCCGACCGAGTTCATAATAAATCCTCCTGAGATAATGATATGGCATACCGCTTTTTACTCAATGCTTGTTCAATCTCCTGAGTGACACGCACGCATCGGAATACCGACGGAACAACCTGCGCAAATCGAATGCTGCGAATGAGAAAGCGGCTGACTGACTCCTTGACGGACGTGTTAGTCCAAGGTGATATAAGTCAGACCATTCTTTCTCATTCTAACAGCTTCAGCATTGAAATGGAAAAAGACGTGGCTGGTTAACGTGCCTTTAACCTTAATTATTATTGTAGGAGATGATATCATGTCAATAAATCAAATTATCATTGTAATTTTTATCTTTGTGATATTTTTGACTTGTTTTCTTGCGATTCTTATTACTAAAAAGAAACACAAGCTAAATGAGGTGCAAATAAAAGCTCAAAATTTGGCTTACAAAATAGCATTTATTTTTTCTTTTTTGTATAACATTCTCTTATTTATCTTAAATGTGTTAAATATTCAAATAGCATCATTTAAAATACAAATAATGATAGGACTGCTTTTAACTTCTATTATTTTAATAGGTATTTGCGTATTCAAAAATACTTTTATATTTCCCAATAAACACGGAAATCTTCACTTGGTATCTACAGGCGGTATGTCTGTAATTTGTAGTATTTATGGAATTATGAAGAATGATCAAGCTGATATGATTTTCTTAGAACAAGGAAAATTAAATGATGATATTATTTATCTTCTCATAGGTCTTTGGGGTTTAAGCCTATTGATGATTTTCTTTATAAAACTCATCATCGACAGAATATTTGATAATAGAAAAAAGAAATTAACCGATATGAATGATACAAGTTTATGATTAATATTACAGATTTGGATTGTGATGAAAACTATTAGGCAGTGACTAGTTTCTACCTTATGAGTCCCCAAGATATGTTGTTCATATTATATTTGCCCAAATTGGATCACTAATATATAATCAACTTGTTTTGAATATATAGGTTTCTGTATTTATTCTGGTTCAATTTCAATAGTTGTGGTAACCCGAAAAATTGAATATATGATAATTACAAGCGCCAGAGAATTATTCTATCGCTTGTTTTTTAATCATATTAAGGTGTAAAAACATTTGTTGACAAAATTAACTTTATGCGTTACTATGAAAATGTAGAAATTACACAAAGCACAAAAATACAGTTTATAGATAAATGAGGTAATTAATTATGAAAAAAGCATTTTTATTGTTCCTTATGTTAATAATAGCTTGTTTTATTATCATCGGCTGTAAAGACTCTTCAAATAACACCAATAATTCGAGTAATGCAAATGTTGGAGTGCTAAGAGATTTATCTGTGAATTTGGAAAAGAACTATAGCGTTCCCGATTCTGACAGCAATGTAATTGAACTTGCTTCAACACCTGATGAACTTTATCAAAATGACCTTAAGAAATTAATATCAATATCGGATGATGTGATCCGTGTAACAGTTCAAAATGTGGCTTATACAAGCTATGAAGGCGTTGCTTGGACAAAATTAGATGTCCTGATAACTGATACATTAAAAGGAGATTTAAAAGTCGGAGATGTAATATCAGTATTTAATTTGGGTGGATATATTCCGCTTAGTGAACATATTGAAGGACATAATGATGCGTTTCGATTTAAAAATTTAAGCGCAGAGGAAATTAAAACGACTTTTCTTAAAGAAACAATTGACGGTGAAAAAATGGTTCAAAAGTCGGATGATTTGATACTGTGTTTAGTTCAAACTCCTAATAATAGTCCGTTGCCGAACGGTGCATATGAAAGAGTTTCTTATACAGGTCAGTTATATGCTGATGGCGACAATATATTTGTTCAGATGATTACTGACAGTTCCGAAACAACAGAGAAAACATATTCCTATGACGATATCAAGAAAATGACTGAATAGGAAAAGTTATAAAATAAATAGCGATAATCATAGCGTGTAATGGTAGCACTACATCTAATATCAGACCATGTGTTTTCATTGATTCCAATGTTTGTTTGCGAAAATTCTCTATAAAACTATCATTTATTATGAAAATAATAAAACAAGGAGGTGTTTCTATTGAAAAAAGCAATATGTTTTACTTTATGTCTGCTTACTTTTTTCTTTATCAGCGGTTGTAATAGTATGAATTTTTCTAAGAAATCAACCGAAACAGGAACTTATGTCAATGATGAAGTGTCGCTTGAGATAAAGAATGATAGTATTGATAATTCGGGGTTAGTGTTACTGATTTCAAACAAAACAAACACCGATCTTACTTATGATTCAACTTATTATATAGAACAAAAAAAGAATGGAGTTTGGTATTCATCAGATAATGAACAATATTTTAATGCATTAGCGATATTGTTGGAATCAAAGGCTACGAATGAATTTGAAGTGGATTTTGAGACTACTCTTCCGCAAGGGGAATATAGAATAATTAAATCCATAAATGTTTCAACTGGAAGCATTCCTTTGATGGTAGATTTCAAAATATCCTAGCATAATGAGAATATCCGGATTGCGATAGTAACAGGCTTAATTTCAATAGTTTTGACAACACGAAAAATAGAATATATGATAATCACAAGCGACAGGAATTATGCTGTCGCTTGTTTGGCTGTTAAAATACAAACCATACTATTTAATTTTGCATTGAATTTAATTGAGAGGTGCTATATAATTAATATCAGAGTAATAAAACATTAAAATTCTGAATTTAAAGGGTGATTATTATGCCGTTGCAGATTGTTCGGAATGATATAACTAAGATGAAATGTGACGCAATTGTTAATGCGGCAAACAATTCGTTGCTTGGCGGAGGCGGTGTTGACGGTGCGATTCACCGTGCGGCGGGGAACGAATTGCTTAATGAATGCAGAAAACTTGGCGGTTGCAGAACGGGTGAGGCGAAAATTACGGGTGCGTACAAACTGCCCTGCAAGTATGTTATTCACACGGTCGGCCCTGTATGGCAAGGCGGAAATTATCATGAGGAAGAACTGCTTTCGTCATGCTATCGTAACTCGTTGCAACTTGCAAAGGCTTATGAATGCGAATCGGTTGCCTTTCCTTTGATTTCATCGGGGGTTTACGGCTATCCGAAAGAACAGGCATTACAGGTGGCAATCAACGAAATCTGTAAATTTCTTGCAGACAACGATATGCTTGTTTATATTGTTGTGTTTGACAAAGACGGATTCCGTGTCAGCAAAAAGCTTGTTCGTGATATTGCCGAATACATTGACGAACACTATGTTGAAACGCACTATTCCGAAAACCGCAGTCGTGGATTATCCCGTCTTTTAAGACAGCCGGAGACTTATCCAATGCAAACCGCAGCTTTGAATTTAGCTGATGTTGTAAATCAGCTTGACGAAAGCTTTTCCCAGATGCTTTTGCGTAAAATTGACGAAAAAGGTCTTACGGATTCTCAGTGTTATAAAAAGGCGAATGTTGACCGCAAGCTGTTTTCTAAAATAAGAAACAATGTCAACTATAAACCTAAGAAAACTACCACAATTGCCTTTGCCGTTGCACTTGAACTGTCGCTTGATGAAACTAAAGAAATGCTTCAAAAAGCCGGTTATGCACTTTCGCACTCGAATAAATTTGATGTTATCATTGAATATTTTATTCAAAAGGGCGAGTATGATATTTTTACTGTAAACGAGGCTTTATTTGAATTTGACCAAGTTTTGTTGGGTCAGTAAATGTCGCATTTCAGGCGACCATATGTTATCCCGAAAGTTATATGATTAAGTCAAGATAAAAAACTTAATTACTTTTGGAGGTAACAACTATGAAAAATAACATTACAGAATTGGTATTCATTCTTGACAGAAGCGGTTCAATGTCAGGACTTGAACAGGACACAATCGGCGGATTTAATTCGCTCATTGAAAAGCAACGCAGACAGAACGGCAAGTGCTATGTTTCAACCGTATTGTTTGATCACGAAACCGAGGTTCTTCACGACAGGGTTGAATTGTCTGAAATTTCAAAAATGACTGAAAACGATTATACGGTTCGTGGTTCAACTGCACTCATTGACGCTATCGGCGGTGCAATTCATCACATTGGCAACATTCATAAGTATGCAAGAGAAGAAGATGTTCCCGAACACACCTTGTTTGTGATTATGACCGACGGAATGGAGAACGCAAGCCGTATCTATTCAAGCAATAAGGTCAAGAAAATGATTGAGCGTCAGAAAAATCGCTACGGCTGGGAATTTCTTTTCATCGGAGCTAACATTGATTCCGTTGAAACCGCTAAGCATTTCGGAATCAATTCCGACCGCTCCGTTAATTATCACGCTGACGGTCAGGGTACGGCTGTTGTTTTTGACGCAGTATCGAAAACCGTGTGCAATTTCAGAAAAAGCAGACCGCTTTCATCATCTTGGAGTGATGAGATAGACAAGGACTACGAAAGCAGAAAATAAGAGGCAAATTAGTTTTAATTTCTGCATTTATACCATAAACAAAAGACCTATATTTACTTTAGAATAAGTAAATATAGGTCAAATTTATTGAAGTCACATTGGAAAGAATCAATCTTTTTATACTTGAAATTACTTTTAATGCATTTTGGCATTTTTGTGAGTTCATTTTTTACAAACCAAATTTTATGATTTGGGTCAACTTTGTCTGCAATTTCATTTTTGTTTATACATTCAACATTTTCAAATGCCTCAAACCAGTTTTCTTTGTAGGTGCAAAGGTGGGTGTTGTTCGGATAATAATACGACATAATTCCGAATGCACTGTCGCAGTAAACAAAAGTGTCTGATTCTGACTGTTGAGAACTGAATCTTTCACGAAAATTTGTCATTGACGGATTATATTCAAACAATCCTGTTGCAACAAGACAGCCGATATTTACAACGCAAAGCAGGGTGCATATTACTTTGCTCGGCTTTGGTTTTATATCTTTTACGCCGAAAGCAACGAGAATTGCAAAGATACCGAGAATTACAACGCTGTATCTTGCAATGTAAAACGGGCGTATAAAAACGGTTACGAACAACCCGATTATTTGAATCCCCATAACGCAGACATCTGCGAAAATTATACACAATTTTCGGTTGCTCTTTTTCATAAGAACAAGTGCAGATACTGCTATGCCCGATATGAATACAATTACAGACAACGGTTCAACTCCGCTGAGCCAAAAATTACTTGAGGCTGATTTTGTTTGATTTAAAAGAGGAATTATCCAAAATGAATATCCTGCCACCATAATAAGGTCTGCAATAATAACACGCTTGAACAAATTTCTGTCTTTAATGAGCAGATATATATTTGCAAAAGCAAAGATAATTGCAACTGCAAGAAGTGCGTAGATGTGATTGTATGCAGCCCCAAGTCCTGCTATAGCAAATAAAATGCAGTGATGAAACTTTTTGTTTGCTATAAAAAGCAGGGACTCAATAAAGCATAATGTAACAAAAAATATGCTCCATGAGTATGACCTTTGCTGAACGCTGAAATAGAGCATCATTGGCACAGCTCCGACAGTCAGCATATAAAATATTGATGTTTTACTGCCGTAGTGCTTTTTTATGATTGTGCATCCCAAAAACAGCGTTGCAATGTAACCGATTGCCGAAAATATTTTTGTTGTTGTTATTGAGTATCCAAAGATGCTACAAAATGTTTTCAGCGACAAAAAATACAGCGGTGGGTGCATATCGGATTTCAGAATATTGATTATGTCTGAATAATTGTGCTGAATCAGCGACAGCGTGTACGCCTCGTCAAACCATATATTGTCATTAAATATAAGTGTCAGGGAAAACAATGACAAAACGGCAAATATGATATATACCGTATGATTTGCTCTGACTTTTAATTTGTGCATCATAATATCTCCGTTTCTGAGTTTATAGGATAATTTTACCATTACAGGGCTATAAATTCAAGATTAACGGAAAACGGTCTGTCTGTGATAAGTGTTTTACACACCTGAAAAGCTGAGAACTTTTTCGACTGATTTTGAATATACTTTCCATTCCTCCTGCTTTTCTTTAAGGCGTTTTGTGCCTTTGCGGGTGAGGTGGTAGTATTTACGCTTTCTGCCGTCAAATTCTTCCCAGTAGCTTTCAAGCAGATTTTCTTCTTCAAGTGCGTGAAGAATGGGGTAGAGAGTACCCTCTTTAAGCTCAAACACGCTCTCGCTCTGTAATTCAAGCTCTTTAATAATTTTGTATCCGTACATATCGCTTTTCTTTAAAACGCTCATAACAAGCATTGCTGTACTGCCTTTGATAAGTTCTTTACTGATTTTCATTTTATTTGCTCCTTTCCGATTAGCTCCGATACTTTGTCGATAAAATTGTTAGCCATACTTTCCCTCCTTTCAGAGTTTTCGTTTAATCACAATAATCAGTAACTTTACCGTCCTCTATAGTCAGACTCTTAAAGAAAAAGTTTGAGCCGTCATCAGAAGTATCATCGTATCCTTTAAAATAAATTGTAAAGTTTATTTCATATACTGTTTTCTTCTTATCTCGATAATATGTTTTGCATATTCCATTAGCCCATTTTAAAAGTCCCGATTCTTTTATGCTTTCAAAGTCATCTCCCTTGTCAATCTTTTTGATTGCATCTACATCGGACAAAATTTCGGGAGTTTTATCGTATATATCCCTCTCATTAATGAAAGCTCCTACGCTTTCATCGTATGTAATAAATCCATCACCCAAATTGTATGAAAGGGTTGTGTATCTTCCGTTGTTATCCATACCAGTTCCAACTGATATGGTGCCGCCTTTGCCGTAAAATTCGGCAGGGATTTCTGTATCCGCATAGTATCCCTCAAGCGTCAGGTCACTTATAATTTCAGACTTATTCTGTGTTAAATCTGCATTAAGTACATATTCCGACATTTTTTCACGGCTTGAAGAATAGCTGTTTCCTGTTGCAAAATCATTGACAGTTCTGTATGCTGTGGCGGTGACCGTTATAATAAGATTTACGGACAAAAATACGCTTGCACATATTTCTATAAGGCGGATAGGTATGTTGTATTTTTTACGATTGTCAACTCTTTCTGATTTCGATATTTTAATGAAAAGTATGATTGACCATATTATAAATAATAACCCTAAAATATAGGGCAAAACATTAAAACAGAAAGAATCGGTTTCGGCAGGAACTTCAATGAAAATACATTCTGAATATGCACTAAAACCCTCTGTGACTATTTTTACAAGTGCGTACATTGCAGGCTGGTAAAAATAAAACATATTCGGCGGTGCTGTTGATGTGAGTGCAGCCTCGTTGTAATCGTAAATAATAACGGAGAAAAATTGCAGGATAAAAGAAATCGCCACAAATAACGGAATGATTTTAATGTGCTTTTTTCTTGCCAATATTAACATAACAGCATATGTAATCAGAAAAGCGAGCGAAACAAAATCGCATAGTATGCTGTGTCTGTATGATTGGTTATCGTAGCTGTATATAAAAGCGTCACGAAACCATATTGTGCAGAGAAACATAATTACAATAACACCGCAACAGATAAATGACAGCAGGTCACGAAAGTTATTGTTGTGCAGAGCATTTAACGGAACAGCCGTGTCTTCAGGATTGCCCATTTCCTCGGTGGCACGCTTTTCGGCTTCTTCTTTTGAATAGCCAATGTCAACATAGTAGTCGATTTTATCAAGCAAGTGCGATTCAAGCTCTGCTGTAATTAGCTTTCGGGAGCGTTCGTCTGCAATTTGCTCCGCAACTTTTTCAAGAAATTTATTCTTCATATTATCCCTCCCATTTCTATAATACCTCGCAGTTCTATATACATAGATTGTCTATGTATATAGAATAATACATTTTTAAAGCATAGTCAAGGGGGGAGGTAAAAATTTTCGAGTGGAATTTTATGAATAATATACAATATGGTTTGATAACCTGTAGGGTCATTTATCAGATGACCGCAAGTAACAGTAGAAAATTTTATGGTAAATTAAATTATATAAAAATCGCAAAGTGATTGTCATACAGTAGCGGCGAACCTTGTTCGCCATTTGTTTTGTGTGTAAACACAAAACAATAAATATCTGTATTGAATTTGTTGTTAAATAATCATTTTGCCCCAAGCTTACGCTTGTGACGATTGGCGAACACGGTTCGCCGCTACAAATGAATACATAATTTCCATAATATCAAAACATTTTTGTAAAACATAAAATTTCATCAAGGCGGGCGTCCAATGAACGCCCCTACAGAATTGATACAGAAAAACACGGCTTGTTCATTTTCCGAACAAGCCGTGTTTCATATCAAAATATTTAAATTACTGTTCTTTCAGAACACCGTTGCGGTAGGCGCAGAGGAGCATTGAAAGTCCTTCAATGCGGTTACGGATTGTCTGACCGTCATCGGTTTGTGCAACACGGATTCGGTTTTCCGAGGTGTCAAAAACTTTTGTTGTTGAGAGAATGTCCTTGTTTGACTTGATTGCGTTGTCAATTCCCGCAAAGGGTTCGTGGGTGACAATTCGCATACCGTAGGAATTATAGACAAGCGTGTAGCCCGCCGTGCCTGTTTTGTCCTGATATGCTCTGCAAAATCCGCCGTCAATCACAATCAGCTTGCCGTTAGCCTTTATCGGACTTTCGCCCTTTTTGCGGATAACGGGAACATGACCGTTGATTATGTGACCGTGATTTTCAGAAAGACCAAATTCTTTCAAAATCTTCACGCAGGCGTCTTCATCGTGATAAAGCGTGTAGTAATGGTTGCGTGTTTCCGTGTGAGTTTCGGAATCGTCAATAAAGAAACGCTCAAACGAACACATTTTTTCTCTGCCGAAAAGCGGTGAATGTTTTCCGCACCAGAGATACCACATATAGTCGTTGCCCTTTTGCCTTTCGGGAGAATTTTCGGGGGCAGAGTGTCCCTGACGAACAATCTTTTCAAGCTCATCAAGCAATGCTTTTCCCGAAAGCACACAGCTGCCCGTGTCAAATTCCATAAAACTGCCGTCCTTATTCATCGGAATACAGCCGTGGAGCAAAAGATTGTTGTTGCAACACTTGTACATTCCGCCCTTGGCAAACAGAAAATCAATGTGTCTTTTCAGCTTTTCACTTGCCATAAAGGCATTTTTAAGCTGTTCCATGACCCGTTTTTCCGTCTTAGTCAGTTCATATGGATAGTCATGGTCAACTGTGGGGAAGAAGGTGTCGGAAATCGGATACTTCTTTTCGCCGACAGTTACGGTCGCATTTTCAAAATCAATCTTGTCAAGTAATCGCCTGTCGCTCATATTAAAGTTAGGATTGCGGCTGACAAGCTGACCTTCAAGCTTAAAGAGAATAACGGCAATCGCCTTGTGCATATCGGCAACAAGTAACGGATCGTTTGAGGTGTAGGGCGAATCCGCAAAAGGACCTTTCGGCATAAAGCGTTCAACATTTCCGCCGCCGTAAACATCCTTTGCAAAAAGCGAGAGGTCACGCAGACTTATTCCGTAGCCGACCTCGATTGTGTCAAGATTGCCGTATGAAAATGCGTTGTTAAGCGCAGCGGCAATGCAAGCCATACTGCCCGATGCCGCACCCATCCAAAGAATATCGTGATTGCCCCACTGAATGTCAACACCGTGGTGCATCATAAGGTCGTCAAGCACAATGTCAGGTCTTGCACCTCTGTCGAAAATGTCGCCGACAATGTGGAGCTTGTCAACAATAAGTCTTTTTATCGTGTCACAAAGCGAGAGTATGAAAACATCGGCTTGTCCTGCCTCAATAATTGTGTGCAGAATATTTTCGTGGTAGGTTTCACGGTCTTTTTTGCCGGAATCACCGAACATAAGCTCCTCAATGATGTAGGCATAATGCTTTGGCAGAGTTTTACGAACCTTGCTTCGTGTGTATTTTGAAGAAATGTGTCGGCAGATTGCAAGCAATCTTATGAGTGTTAATCTGTACCATTCTTCAATGTCGGTTATTTCGCTTTTGTAAACACTGAGTTTTTCCTTTGGATAATAAATCAGCGTTGCAAGCTCGGCACGCTGTTCGGATGTGAGAGTATTTGAAAAAAGGTCGTCAATCTTTTCTCTGATTGAACCCGATGCGTTGTTAAGAATATGTCTGAATGCCTCATGCTCACCGTGAATATCGGAAAGAAAATGTTCGGTACCTTTCGGCAAATCAAGGATTGCGTGAAGATTAATCATCTCTGCCGCCGCCGACTGAATGTTAGGATACTGCTCCGAAAGTGCCTCAAGATAGAGAATATTTTCCTGCATTTGCTTTTCATCGTAATGTTTCATCAAGTCCGCCTCCGAAAAAACTTTTACTGAAATCAGTGTATCACAACGCAAAAATTATATCAATATTATTGCAAAAGATTTTGCGGAATTTTCTGCAAAAACAAAACGCCCGATTTCCGTTTTGGTCGGAAATCGGGTGTAAAATGTTTAGTTTAGTGTGAGATTTGTGATTTGCACCTGTATCGGCGGTTATTGCCGTATAGTAGCGGCGATCAGTGATCGCCATTTGATTTGCGGCAAACGCAAATCAACAATTTACATAATCGAACAAACAAGGTCTGTGTATTCGGACGGATTTTCAAGCGGAAGTCCTGCAATTAGAAGTGCCTGACTGTAGAGAACCTCGGCATACTTCTTTGCTCTGTCAACATCGCTCTTGATAAATTCTTCCATCTTCTTAACGGCAGGGTGTGAAAGGTTAAGCTCAAGCACACGCTGAGCCTTCATATTTGCGTCAGGCTGAACTGAGTTGAAATACTTTTCCATTTCAAATGAAATGCCGCCCTTTGCCGTAAGGCAAACAGGATGTGAAACAAGTTTCTTTGATGCGGTAACCTCTGCAACCTTGTCACCGAGTGTTTCCTTAACAAATGTAAGAAGTGCGTCCTTGTTTTCTTCATCCTCTTTATTTTCCTCGGTTTCAATGCCGAGGTCATCGTTCATTGCTGAACAGAATTTCTTTTCTTTATATGTCATGAGTGACTGTAGAGTAAACTCGTCAATCTCCTCTGTGCAGTAAAGAATTTCGTAACCCTTTGAGCGGATAAGCTCTGTCTGCGGAAGTGTGTCGATTGCAGCGGCATTTTCACCTGTTGCAAAGTAGATGAACTTCTGGTCTTCTTTCATTCTGTCAACATATTCCGAAAGCGTAACAAGCTTTTTCTCGCTTGAAGAATAGAACATAATAAGGTCCTGAAGTTCTTCCTTGTGCATACCGTAGTCCGAAACAACACCGTATTTAAGCTGTCTGCCGAATGCGTTGAAGAATTTTTCGTAATTCTCACGGTCATTCTGAAGCATTGAAGTAAGCTCGTTTTTAATCTTCTTTTCAATGTTCTGAGCAATTGTAATGAGGTGACGGTCATGCTGGAGCATTTCTCTTGAAATGTTGAGCGAAAGGTCTGCGCTGTCAACAATACCCTTTACAAAACGGAAGTGCTCGGGCAAAAGCTCTTCGCAGTTATCCATAATAAGCACACCGCTTGAATAAAGCTGAAGTCCCTTTTTGTATTCCTTTGTGTAGTAGTCATAAGGAGCAACAGACGGAATAAAGAGCAATGCCTTGTAGGTTACAACACCTTCAACAGAAGTTACGATAGTTTTAAGTGGCTTGTCCATAGCCATAAATTTTTCGCTGTAGAACTTGTCGTATTCTTCCTGAGTAACATCTTTCTTTCTTCTCTGCCAAAGAGGAATCATGCTGTTGAGTGTTACGGTTTCCGTGTAATCCTCATATTCGGGCTTGTCGCTGTCCTTGGTTTCTTCCTTAACTCTGCTCTTTGTCATATCCATAACAATCGGGTAGCGGATGTAGTCGGAATACTTCTTGACAAGTCCCTGTATTCTGTACTGCTCAAGGAATTCGTCATAGTTTTCATCGTCTGTGTTATCCTTGATTTCAAGAATAATCTCTGTGCCGGCATTTTCCTTTTCAATCTCGCTGATTGTGTAGCCGTCTGCACCGCTTGACTGCCAGCAATATGCCGTGTCCTCGCCGTACTTCTTTGTATTTACGGTAATCTTCTTTGCAACCATAAATGCCGAGTAGAAACCAACGCCGAACTGACCGATAATGTCAATGTCGTCCTGCTTTTCCTCCATGCTCTGCTTGAATTTGAGTGAGCCTGAGGATGCGATTGTGCCGAGGTTGTTTTCAAGGTCATCCTTGTTCATGCCGATACCGTTATCCGTGATTGTAAGAGTACGGCTTTCTTTGTCGGGCTTTAAAACGATTTTGAAATCGCCTCTGTCAAGACCGACCTTGTCATCGGTAAGAGAAATGAAGCAAAGCTTGTCGATAGCGTCGCTTGCATTTGAAATAATCTCACGAAGAAAAATTTCTTTGTGAGTATAAATTGAGTTAATCATAAGGTCAAGAAGTCTTTTTGACTCTGATTTAAACTGTTTCTTTGCCATAAAAATCTTCCTTTTCATAATAATACATAAATTAAGAAGCCTTGTTCAAAACCGCAATTTGCATAGCTTTTCACACAAGCCTCTCATTAAACTATAATTATACTACAAAAGGTCAACTGTTTCAATATATAAAAAGTCCGAATGTGTCATATAAGGCGAATTTTGGTTAAATTTGTCATTGCAATGGTGGCGTTTTCGTTTTATAATCTACTTAATAACTGCATTGAAAAAGAAAGGAGAATTAAATGACATATTCAGACGGTACAAACAGCGGATTTTCAAGAAGAAATCACTATGTGGGACAGCCTGCCGTAAAAGTCGGAAGTTCAAATTTTGACTACTACAGAAAGCCTGAAAAAAGTCATGGCTTTGCAAAGAGAGTCGCATTTTTTGCGTACTTTCCGCTTTTGATTCTATGGCTTGAAACCGACCTTAAAATTGCGTCGGGGTTTGATGTGCTCGGCGGTTTTGCTTTCACATTCCTGTTCACAATCGTGCTTTCGGCGGTACTTGTTTTGTTGTGTTCTTTTTCAAAACGCAGAGGGGTAAACAGAGGAATTGCAACCGTACTCACGGCTGTGCTGACGATATGGTACGGTGTGCAGATGATATACTATAATGTTTTTGGCACAATGGTTGTTGTAAGCAGCGTTACAAACGGCGGTGCAGGGCAGGCATTCAATTCAATTGATATGATTATGACTGCGATAACAAGCAGAATTGTGTTTGTTGTTTTACTTTTTGTTCCTCTTGCTTTCTTTATAATTTTCGGCAGAAAGCTGTTTGACTTTTCAAAAGTAAAGTTAAAAGGTAAGCTGATTGTACTTTTGATTGCGGTGGTTTTTCAGATTGGAACTGTCCTTGCGGTAGGCATTGACCGTGATTCTTCCGACACAAAAAGCAACTACAATCTTTATTACGGTGAATTGCAACAGGTTGCCGTGTGTGAACGCTACGGACTTTACACAATGCAAAGGCTTGACATCAGCCGCCTTATGTTCGGTTACAAAGCGAATATACGCACAAACAGCAAGCCGAAAAATAAAGAATCGACTGCCGATGAAATTACAAAAACAGAGCAGAAAGCTCAGATTATGAGTGCTGATTTTTCAAAGCTTGCAAAGAGTACAAATAATGATGAGTTAAAGTCGCTTTATGAATATTTTGACAGCGAAGAACCGAGCTATACCAACGAATACACGGGTATGTTCAAGGGCTACAACATAATTTTCATTACAGCCGAAAGCTTTTCGCAGTATGCAATTGACAAGGATCTGACTCCGACGCTCTGCAAAATGTATAACGAGGGATTTCAATTTGAAAATTACTATTCGCCTGCGTGGGGCGTAAGCACAACTGACGGTGAATATGCAAATCTTACAGGCTTGATTCCAAAATCCGGTGTGTGGAGCTTTTCAAAGTCAGCCGAAAATAATGTCAGCTTCCCGTTCACTCTCGGTGAGCAGAGCAGAAAACTCGGTTACAAAACAGTTAACGCTTACCACAATCACACCTATGATTACTACGACAGGGACAAGTACCTTACAAATATCGGCTATGACTACTCTGCAATTGGAAAAGGTCTTGACCTCGGTGAAAATGTGTGGCCGAATTCCGACCTCAAGATGATGCAGAAAACGGTTGACGATTACATAAATTCCGACAGCTTCAGTGTTTATTATATGACGGTCAGCGGTCACGGCGGATATTCATACAACACCATGAGCGAACGCAACGCAGACCTTGTAAAAGACCTGAAATACAGCGATGAGGTCAAGGGCTATCTTGCCGCAAACATTGAGCTTGACAAGGCAATGGAATATCTTCTTGCAAGACTTGAAAAAGCAGGCAAGCTTGACAACACCCTTATTTGCCTTACGGACGACCATTATCCGTATTCGCTTGATGAATTTGACGGTGTGTCCGAACTTGCGGGACACAAGGTTGACACAACCTTTGAACAGTACAAAAATTCATGGCTGTTGTGGAGCGGTTCAATGAAAAAGCCCGTCAAGGTTAACACATACTGTTCAAGCCTTGATATTCTGCCCACGATTTCAAATATGCTCGGTCTTGAATATGACAGCAGAATGTTGGCTGGTACAGATGTTTTCGGAAACAAAGAACCGTTCGTTGTGTTTGCCGACAGAAGCTGGATTTCCCAGAACGGAAAATACAATGCGTCAACAGGCGAATACACCGCTTTCAAGGGTGCAAAGGGCAAGGATGATATTGACGAACTCAATAACAGATGCAACAACCTCTTTACCGTTTCAAGAATGATTCTCGACAACAATGTTTATGCCGAGGCTTTCGGTGATACCCATGTTACGGGAAAGTAGTTTAATGCTCAAATTTGCATTGACTGCAAGGCGAAAATAAAGTAAAATAGAACATGACAAATCCATACGGCGACAGTCAGTTTTGACTGCTGCCGTATTCCGTATACGGAAAAAATAGTTTTAAATAAAATTGAGATGATTCTTTGAAAATATATAAAACTGCCTTAGTTTGTTTAATGACTTGTGCGGTAGCATTTTTCGGCTGTTCGTGTTCATTGCTTGAGGATGATAACAACGAATCGAGTGTACCTGTAACTACTTCCGAAAAAAGCAGTACAAGTGTAAAAACAACATCTAAACCTAAACCGACAGAGCCATGTGTGTATAATGAACCAAAAACAGATTATGCCTATAGCACACTTACTGATGATTATGTGAAAAAGCTGTACAATCAAATAAGTGATAATATTGATTCCGAATATGAACCGTCATTTTACGCTGAAGGGAATCTTAGTGAATATCAAATTACACAGGCTGTGGAAGCGTATAAAAATGACCACCCTGAAGTGTTCTGGCTTAAAAGTTACTGTGAATACGAAAATTTTGATTATGAAACAGGAATTTGGCTTACATATACTATGAGCGGCGATAAACTTGTTACTGCAAAAAAAGGGTTTAATACTGCAGTTGATACTATTTCCCAAAGTGTCCCTTATGGCACTGAATGTGAAAGAGAAGAATATATACATAATTATATAATTAATAATTGTGATTATGATGAGGAAGCGGCTGAATCTGAGGAAGTTCAGGGCAATGAAAACGATGCCTACGGTGTGTTTGTTGATGGTAAGGCAGTATGTGAGGGTTACTCAAAGGCCTTTCAGCTTTTGTGCAACAAGGCGAAGATTGACTGCGTATTGCTTTCGGGAACAGCCGATTCAGACAATCACGCATGGAACGGTGTAAAAATCGGCGGAGATTGGTATCAGATTGATGTTACTTGGGACGATGTTGATGATTTTATTTATGATTCACATGAGTACTTTAATCTTACCGACAGTCTTATGTATGAGGACCACACGCTGTCTCCAAAATACTCGGAGATTGATGCAGAATCTTTTTTGAATTTGGAATCTTGGTGTAACTTCTATGTTCCGAAATGTACTGCTGAGAAATACAATTATCACAACTATTGTTATAATTATAAATATCCTACAGTATCTAATCTTGATGATTCCGATAATGTCAGCACAGCAATTGCAAAAGTGGCAAAGAACGGAGAAGAGTATTTCGTAGTTATAGTAGATGAAAATGTAAATTACGATGATGTGTATGATGAGGTGCGGAATGGATATATGTATGATTGGCTTACAAAGGCTAACCAAATTAACTCTGATTCACCAAAGTTGAATGATACTTGCAATATGCTTTATGATGAAAAGTCTAATTTGATAACATTTCAACTTGAATACATTAATTAAATGCTACATGATTGATTATAACATTGACTGCAAGGCGAAAATAAAGTAAAATAGAATATGACAAATCCATACGGCGACAGTCAGTTTTGGCTGCTGCCGTATTCTGTATATGAAATAAATAACCCAAAACAAAAATTGAGATGATTTTTTGAAAATATATAAAACTGCCTTAGTTTGTTTAATGACTTGTGCGGTAGCATTTTTCGGCTGTTCGTGTTCGTTGACGGATGATTCCGAAAGCAGTGAGCCAAAGAGAAGCTCTATCATAGAAAAAACCGTTACAACTCCGAGTGCACAAGATGTTGAAAATAACAAGGATTATGCAGATGTAAAAACCGATTATGCCTACGAGACGCTTACCGATGATTATGTAAAAGAATTGTATATGAGAATCGCAAAGAGCGTTGATACCGTGTATGCACCAAACATTACAACAACAGGCTCGCTTTCCGATTATCAGATTACACAGGCTGTTGAAGCATACAAAAACGACCATCCCGAAACTTTTTGGCTCAAGGGGTCAAGTCTTTTTGTTCCGTATGGTGACACAACAAGCGTAAAGCTTGATTATACTGTTCAAAATGATAAGCTTATAGCCGCCAAGAAAAAATTCAATATTGCCGTTGCTTCTGTTTTGAAGAATTTGCCCTCGGGCAATGATTTTGAAAGAGAAGAATACATTAACAACTATATAATTGAAAACTGCAAATATGATGATGCGGCGGCACAGACAGAGAATATTGAGGGCAACGAGAACGATGCCTACGGCGCCTTGGTTGACGGCAAAGCCGTGTGTGAGGGTTACGCAAGAGCCTTTCAGCTTTTGTGCAACAAGGCGAATATTGACTGCGTATTACTTTCGGGAACAGCCGATTCAGACAATCACGCATGGAACGGTGTAAAAATCAGCGGCGATTGGTACCAAATTGATGTTACATGGAATGATACCGACGGCGAAAATAATTATGCGGAAAACGATTATTTTAACCTAACCGATGACCTTATGTTCAAGGATCATAAGCTGTCATATAAGTATTCCGAGCTTAATTCACAAACTTATTTGAGCGTTGGTACATGGTGTAATTTTTATGTTCCAAAGTGTACGGCTGAAAAGTACAACTATTTTAACTATAAGTACCCGACTGTTTCGGATCCAGATAATGCCGATGATGTAAGCCAAGCTATTGCAAATGCTGCAAAAAACGGAGATGAATATTTCAGCATTGTTGTTGATAAAAACACCGATTTCGATTATATGTATGACAGGATTATGAATGACGGTTATCTTTATAACTGGGTTTCAGAGGCTAATGAGATTAACGGTTATTCACCAAGGCTTGCGGAAAGCTGTTATGTTTATCGTAAGGATGAGTTAGGTGTGCTGACTGTTGAACTTGAATATGTTGATTAACGGCGATGTGATGCTCACTTTTGTCCGCAGTGCAGGGACACTCCGATTGAAAATTGATTTGTTATGAATTGATTCTATATAAATAAAGCTAACCAAAGGAATGATATTATGAAAAAGTATGATGTTCAGAAGTTTGAACTTTTGTCAAACGAACAGATTGCAGACGGCATTTTTGATATGAGGGTAAAAAATGACGAGCTTGCTCCGCTTGCAAAGTGCGGACAGTTTGCCCATGTTTATGTGCCTTCAAAAACTCTGCGCAGACCTATTTCGGTTTGTGACAGCGAAAACGGTGTTCTCCGCCTTGTTTATCAGGTAAAGGGTGAGGGAACAAAAATTATGTCCGAGATGAAAAAGGGCGAAAGCGTTGATATTCTCGCTCCTCTCGGCAACGGCTTTAAAATTGAAAAGGGCAAGCGTTACTGCCTTATCGGCGGCGGTATAGGCGTTCCTCCGATGCTCTACACAGCAAAGCAGTGTGAAAATCCGCTTGTTATCACAGGCTTTAGAAACAAAGACCTTATCATTTTACAGGACGATTTCAAGAAAGCCGGTGCAGAGCTTGTGCTGACAACAGATGACGGAAGTGCGGGAATCCACGGCTTTGTAACAGATGTTCTCAAAGAAAAAATCTCAGAGGTTGACGAGGTTTGTGCATGCGGTCCTACCCCGATGCTCAAGGCCATTGCCGATGTTTGCAAAGAGGCAGGAAAGCCGTGTCAGATTTCTCTTGAGGAGAGAATGGCCTGCGGAATGGGCGCATGCCTTGTGTGCGCAGTAAAGGTAAGAAAAAACGGTGAAGAAATTATGCAGCATGTCTGCAAAAACGGCCCCGTATTTAACGCTGAGGAGGTAGTTTTCAATGGCTGATTTATCTGTAAAAGTTTGCGGAGTGGAATTTAACAATCCTCTCATTGCCGCATCGGGAACATTCGGTTTCGGTATGGAATATTCAGAGCTTTATCCCCTTGAAAAGCTCGGTGGTATTTCATGCAAGGGTATCACACTTACCCGCCGTGACGGCAACCCTGTTCCGAGAGTAGCCGAAACTCCTTCCGGCATTTTAAATGCAGTAGGACTTCAAAACCCCGGTGTTGATGTCTTTATCAATGAGGATTTGCCGTGGCTTAAAAAGCAAAATACGGTTATCATTGCAAACATTGCCGGCAACACTCCCGAAGATTATTGTGCAATGGCTGAAAAACTCAGCGAAACCGATGTTGATATGATTGAACTCAACATCTCATGCCCTAATGTCAAGAGCGGCGGAGTGCAGTTCGGCACAAGCTGTGAATCCGTAGGTGCGATTACTGCGGCTGTCAAAAAGTATTGCAAAAAGCCGCTTATCGTAAAGCTCAGCCCAAATGTTACCGACATTGCATCAATCGCACAGTCGGCAGAGGCAAACGGTGCAGACGCAATTTCAATGATTAACACGCTCACAGGTATGCGTATCGACATCAACTCACGCAGACCGATTATCCGCAACAACACAGGCGGAATGAGCGGCCCTGCAATTTTCCCTGTTGCAGTAAGAATGGTTTGGCAGGTTGCAAACGCAGTTAAAATTCCGATTATCGGTATGGGCGGTATCTCAAGCTGGCAGGATGCAATCGAGATGATGATGGCAGGCGCAACCGCACTTCAAATCGGTACTGTCCTTTTTACGGATCCGTATGCGCCTATTAAGATTGCCGACGGAATGAACGAATGGCTCGACAAAAACGGAATCAAGAGCGTTTCGGAAATCACAGGCACAGTTAAGCCTTGGTAATTTTGCGGAATAAAAAATAATTTAAAGTCCATAATAACCCTATCGGAGGGGATATTATGGACTTTTTGCGTGCATTAATAACGGCGCCCGTTTCAATTGCAGTATTGTTCCTGCTGTCAAAGTTCATCGGCAACAAGCAGATGTCAAGCCTTAATCTTTTTGACTACATCAACGGAATCACAATCGGTTCAATCGCAGCGGAGATGGCAACAGCCGAAATGTCAGACTTTTGGGCGTGTCTTGCGGCACTCATTGTTTATGTAATAATTGTTATGCTTTGTTCGTGGCTTTCGCAAAAATCAACAATGTTACGAAGATTTTTAACAGGCAAGTCTATTGTGATTTTTGACAGAGGAAAGTTGTACAAAAAGAATTTTTCGGTTGCAAAAATTGATATAAACGAATTTCTTACACGAATGCGTGAAAAGGGATATTTCAGTCTTGATGATGTCGAAACGGTTTTTCTTGAACAGAACGGCGATTTGTCGGTTCTGCCAAAGGACAAAAAGCGCCCTGCAACTCCGGATGATTTAAAAATCATTGTTCACCAAACCAGACCTGAGTCCGTGGTTATTACGGACGGAAAAATTCTCGAGAAAAATCTTGCCGAATCGGGCTTTAATCTTGAATGGCTCAAAAAACAGCTTGACAACAACCGCAAACGGCTCAAAGATGTTTTTCTCGGTGTGTGTGATGATACGGGAAACCTCAAGATTTACCAAGACGGAAAGTCTGAAAGCAAGAATGATATTTTTGACTGATAAAGCATAAAAGAATAAAATTTGCACCTTTACAGGCTCGTAAAGGTGCTTTTTTAATGCGCAAAAATAAAATAATACAAAAATAAATTTTACCATTGCAATAATAAAAATTAATGTTATACTAAAATCGTAAGTGCGTGTCGGCAAGATTTTGCAGAACACTTTGAAAAAATCGGAAAATTTTAATAAAGAAGGAAGTGCTTTAATGATTAAAAAGTTTTCATCGGGCAACCCGATTGATACGCAGGCTGTTGTTGAAAAATTTAACGCTTTGCCTATTGCGGAATTTCCGCTCGGCGGCAAGTTTGAGAACGGAAATTTTGTCTTTGAATTTGATATGGCAGACAGCGACATCGTCTACGGTCTCGGCGAAGCTCCGAGAGGAATCAACAAGCGTGGTTGGGTGTATAACAGCTTTTGCAGTGATGACCCGTTCCACACCGAAACAAAGTCATCCCTCTATGCCGCTCACAATTTCCTTATGCTCAGCGGTTCAAAAACTTTTGGTATTTTTATCGACTTCCCGTCAAAAATCCGTTGGGACATCGGCTACACAACCACAAACAAAACCGTTATCACAATTGACGGCACGGATTTTGATATTTATTACATTGACGGCACAAAGCCGCTTGAAATCGTAAAAGAGTTCAGAAAATCAATCGGCACAAGCTATGTTCCGCCGTTTTGGGCATTCGGTTATCAGCAGAGCCGTTGGAGCTATCACAATGCCAAAGCTGTTGACGCTGTTGTTGACGGTTACAACAAGGCAGGGATTCCGCTTGACTGTGTATATCTCGACATCGACTATATGGAGCATTACAAGGACTTTACTGTTGATGATGAAAAATTTCCGAATTTCAAGGATTATGTTTCAAAGAAAAGGGAAGAAGGAATCCACCTCATTCCGATTATTGACGCAGGCGTAAAAAAAGAGAACGGCTACGATATCTATGAAGAGGGCAGAAAGAACGGATACTTCTGCAAAAACGAGGACGGCACGGATTTTGAGGGCGGTGTATGGCCCGGTATCGTTGGCTTTCCCGATTTCCTCCGACCGGATGTAAGAAAGTGGTTCGGCTCAAAATATAAAATTCTCACAGATATGGGAATTGACGGTTTCTGGAACGATATGAACGAGCCTGCAATTTTCTATTCGGTAAAAGGACTTAACAAAGCACTTGATAAGGCGGCTTCTCTTAAAGGGCAGAACCTTGACCTTTCAAAATTTTTTGAGCTCAAGGACACATTCGCAGGTCTTTCAAACAGTCCAGAGGATTATTCAAGCATTTACCATACAGTTGACGGCAAACAGGTTTGCCATGATCAGGTTCACAACATTTACGGTGCTAATATGACAAAGGCCGCCGGCGAATATTTTGCGGAGGAGTTCGGTAAAGAAAAAATTCTTATGTTCTCCCGTGCGTCATATGTAGGCGCTCACCGTTCAAGCGGTATCTGGTTCGGCGATAACCACTCTTGGTGGTCACACATTCTTCTTGACCTCAAAATGCTCCCGTCGGCAAATATGTGCGGCTTTCTGTACTGCGGTGCAGATCTCGGAGGCTTTAACGAAAACGCAACCCGTGACCTTGTTCTTCGTTTCCTTGCACTCGGTGTGTTTACTCCGCTTATGCGTAACCATGCCGCTCTCGGAACAAGAAATCAGGAGTGCTACAGCTTTGAAAACAGCGATGATTTCAAGGATATTGTTGAGGTTCGTTACAGACTTATTCCGTACCTTTACAGAACATTCAAAAAGGCAAGCGAAGAAAATGATATGATTTTCAGACCGCTCTCGTTTGATTATCCCGATGATAAAATTGCCCGTGAATGTGAAACACAGCTTATGCTCGGTGACGAGTGCATGATTTGCCCTGTATATGAGCAGAATGTAGGCGGAAGATATGTTTATCTCCCCGAGAACATGACTTTTGTAAAACTCAGCGGTACAAGCGTTACAACAGAAAAAATGAGCAAGGGTACTCATTATATTGAGGTGGCTCTCAATGAAGTTCCGCTCTTTATCAAAGACGGCAGGCAGATTGAACTCTGCAAGCCCGCAATGAGAACTTCACAGCTCGACACAACAGACACAGTTATGATTCCGTAAAATTTTATTTGTACGATTATCTGTTTGCACAATCTATGGGCGAATACTATGTCAACAACATGGTTTACGCTTTATACAAGGACATAGTTTACAGCAAAATCAAACACGGCAGTTGATAAAAAACTGCCGTGTTTTTGTATGTCTTTAATTAAGTTTTAATCGTCAGAACTTTTTCTTTCGCTTTTGAAAAGCTTGCAGATTTCATAGTAAATCGGAATTGTTAAAAATGCAATCCAACCAAATGACCAACCGCCGCAGATGTCGAGAAATCCGAAAAACATATACACAATAACGACAAGCAAGGGATAAGCAAAATGACTCGGCATGCGTTTGTAGATTGCGTCAACAAGTGTGTAATAGAGAGGAATTGTCAGGAAGCATACCCAACTGAGTACCCAACCGAGCAATACTCCGCTGAATCCCCAAACGAGGAATCCGATAATGGCAATCAACCAAAACGGAAAGTGCTTCCAAAAGCGGTGCGACTTTGAATGTTTATGTTCTTCAATGCTTTCATCATACATAACATTTCCGTTTTCGTCTGTATAGACTTTTGTTTTGCCGTTTTCCTCAACATGGATTCCGTTCCAGCCGACATCAACCTTTGTACCGTCTTTATCTTTAACATGGATTCCGTCCCTGAAATTAAGGTGAACAGAATCACCGTCCTTTGAGTCAACATGGATTCCGTGTTTGAACGAAACCTTGTCTGATTTTTTGTATGTTGTGTCGCTGTCGGAATTATTTTCGGCATTATTTTCGGGTTCTTCCGACTGTGTTTCGCTTTCGGTTTCTTTTTCGCCTTTAAGCAATTCATCAAGCGAAACACCGTAGATATCGGCAAGAAGAATAAGATTATCCGTGTCGGGCGATGCCTCTGCACGCTCCCATTTTGACACAGCCTGACGGCTTACACCTATTCTTGAGGCAAGCTCCTCCTGGCTTAGATTCATCTTTTTTCTGTACTGCAAAAGTCTGTTGGCAGTTTCAATGTTCATAAAATTTCCTCCTCAAATATTGCTTTAGGGTTTTACCTTGTGAGAAAATTATATCGGTTGCCTGCCCCCAAAAACAATACATTTCGGGTTCCATTGTCGCAACTCTCGGTTGCAACCCGTAGTTGCGACAATAAAAATCAATAAAAACGCAAAATATTCAATATCAGAGGTCAAGACCTGTTGTAGTCTTTAAAAATTCACCAAGCTTGTCGCAGATGATTTTTACACCGCCCTCGCTGTCACTTTCAACATTGAGAGGCATAATCGGATCGTGTACCGAAAGTCTGAGCAAGAACCAGCCGTCACCGTTATCCCTGTCAAACGAAACTCTGATGCCCTCACGGTTATCATCGGCAACACACCAGCCGTCCTGCTCCTCGGCATACTTTGTAAGGTCGGCAATAATTTTTTCACCGCAAGCTCTGAAATCTTTTTCAAGAATTTTGTATCTGATTTCTGTGCTTTCAAGCGGTTCTTTGAGTGAGGCGGTAAGCTCGTCAAGCTCCTTGCCCTCTTTTCTCATCTGAGCGGCCTTGATAATAATTTTTGTGCAGAGATATGCACCGTCATCAAGAAAGTAGTTTTCACGCATTGCGGCATGACCCGATGTTTCGATTGCAAGAGGACAGTTGATGCCCTGAGCGTTGAGTTCAAGAGCCTTGTCGATAACATTCTTATAGCCTCTGCGATAGCGGTAATGCTTTCCGCCAAGGTCATTTTCAATAAATTGTTTAAGACCGCTTGATGTGATTGAGTCTGTAACAATCATACCGCCGTCATTGCCCTCAAGAGCAATTGCCGCCGCAACGGCTACAAGTCTGTTTCGGTTGATTTCGTTGCCCTTGCTGTCAACAGCACCGCCACGGTCAACATCCGTATCAAAGATTACGCCGAGGTCTGCGCCGGATTCCCTGACAGCCTCACAGATTGAATCCATTGCCTCTTTAGCCTCGGGATTCGGCACATGATTCGGGAACATTCCGTCAGGTTCAAGATAACGGCTGCCTGTTGTGTCTGCTCCGAGAACAGAAAGCACCTTGTCGGCATAAAATCCGCCTGCACCGTTGCCTGCGTCAACAACAATCTTAAAGCCCTTGAGCGGATGCTCGTAATCTTCTGCATTAACTTCCTTTTTAATCTTCTCGCAAAGTCCCTTTGCGTAGTCGCTCATATAGTCAACATCCGTAATATTTCCGCCGTTACTTTCTTCGGGATGTTCACCGTTTTGTGCGTAGAGAAGAATTTCCTCAATGTCACTGCCCTCAAGACCGCCCTCACGGGTGAAAAATTTAAGACCGTTTCTGTTGAACGGGTGGTGGCTTGCTGTAATCTGAAGAGCACCGTCACATCCGAGGTCAACGGTTGTCATAAACATTGACGGAGTTGACGCAAGCTGACAGCAGAGAACTTCTGCACCGCAACGCTTAAAACGCTCGGTTGTGATTTTCATTATATGCGGTCCCGAAATACGGCTGTCACGACCGACAGAGATTTTGAGTTCGCTCGGCTTTTTTGAAACTTTTTTAGAAAGCCAAAGCACAAAGCCGTCTGCCATATCGGCAACAACATCGTCGGTAAGGTTTACACTTTGTCCCTCAACACCCTCGCTTGCAACTCCTCGTATGTCTGTTCCGCTTTTGAACTGTTTGTAAAAATCGTTAAGCATTTCATGATTCCTTTCTTATTTGTATGATTGCTTTTATTGAAAATTTAATTTGGAGCAATCCTGAATCCTTTTTGATATCAGCCTTCATAACATAGATTATAACTTAAAATGAGCAAAATCTCAATATGCCTATTAAATTAAGTTTGTAAAAAACAGCAGTTATATAATGCTGAAAAAGAAACAAGTTGTTGAATTTACACAATCAAATGTTATGCTTGTGTTAAAACTATATTTCTATAAAAGCAAATACAAAGCATATTGCACAAAAAGTATGACAACTAATTGTGCATAACTGACACCCAAATGCATTTATGAACAAAAATTAATCGCTAAAATTGTTGACTTTTCCGAATGTTTGACTATAATAATAATTGTCAAGTAAATAGTCCGCTTGACTATCGGCTGATTTCCAATTAGCCTTACTCGAGTAAAATTGAATTATCACATAGTCGATAAATTGATCATGATTTTGCCAAATGGTAAATGGCGCACGAAAACAAAACTTTATATTTTTAAAGAATTGAATGGAGGAAATTTTATGACACCAATTCTTAGCTTACACAATGTTGATGTAACCGAATTCCTCGCCGTGCTCGGTACCTGCGAGGGCAATGTATATCTCGTTACAAGCGAAGGCGACAGACTCAATCTTCGCAGCAAGCTTTGCCAGCTTGTCGGTCTTACAAGACTTATCGAAGGCGGCAAGATTGCAGAAGCAAGTATTATTTGCGAAAACAAAAATGACGAGTGCAAGCTTTTCAGACTTAATATGTTCGGCGACATAGGTAATGCCAAAATAGGTTAATTCTGAAAACACTGACTTAAATATCTACGGTTTTCACGTTAATTTCAAAACTTCTAAACCCAAGGACAGCTGCGAGCAATCGCAGCTGTTTTTGGCTTTTACCTTTTAAATGTAAAATATCAATAAAGTGTTGATTTTGCCGATGTTTTGGGTTATACTAAGCTTAGTTTATTTAATGAGGCGTTAAACGCATTCGGAAAGGAATACGCTATGGCAGATACAAAAAACGAGCTTATGAACGAAGAAGATCAGGGTATGCTCATCACTCTTGAGGATGAAAACGGTCAGGAAGTTGAATTTGAATTTCTTGATGTAATCGAGTTTGAGGGTACGGAGTACATTGTTCTCATCGAAAATGACGAAGATGCAGACGAGGTTGTTATTCTTCAGATTAATCAGATTGACGAAGAAACAGAGGAATATGTCAGCATTGACGATGAAGATACTCTTAACAAGGTATTTGAGCTTTTCAAAAAGAAATATGAGGGCGACATTAACTTTGAATAATTCGTTTCAAATTGAGCTTCCGAGGGGAGGCTCTTTTCTTTTGTGTGAATATAACATTCTCAGCGGGAAAAAATACCGTTGAGGTGTTGTGTATGACAGAAAAAACCGGACTTAAAAAAACCGTTGTGTTTAATTTGAAATCGGCAAATGAATCTGATGTCAATAATATCGTCAATGAAAAAGGTCATGAGAGCCGTTCGTTTTATTACAAACTCGGCTTACTCTATTTTCTCAATATTGTTGACTGGATTTGTACAGAGGCGCTCATCGGCAGCGGACATTTTGTTGAGGCAAACCCCGTTATGCAGCCTGTGCTTGAAAATTTTTGGCTGACATTGTTAATCAAGGGAATTTTGCCGCTTGTGCTTATTCTTGGTTGTGCATTGATTTATAAGCTTGCCGAAATCGGCAGAAGTAAAACAGCCGAAATGCTTTTAACGGTCGGAATTGTGTCTTATGCCCTTGTAAACCTATGGCATATTTTCAATTTTGTATTGCTCTTTTGTCGATTTTAATGTACAATAGTGGGTAGCGAATTTGAAAGGGAGTGTATGTTTTGCCGGCATTATCAGTAAGAAATCTTACAATGACTTTTATCGAAAGAAACCTTTTTACCGATGTTTCGTTTGATGTTGAAGAAAGAGATAAGGTGGGCTTTATCGGAGCTAACGGAGTCGGTAAAACAACTCTCTTTAAGATACTCAACGGCGAAATCAGCCCTGTTTCGGGAACTGTTACCTTTTCAAAAAATGTCCGTCCGGGATATATGGAACAGCATGCCTGCAACAATCCGAGGGCAGATGTGTATCACGAGCTGCTTTCCGTATTCGACCGTCTTTCGGATATGGAAACCGAAATTTCCGCACTTGCACATCAGATTGACAACAAGTCGGGAAATCTTGACGAGCTTGTTGAAAGGCAGACCATGCTTATTGAACAGTTTGAAAGAGCAGGTGGTTTGACCTATAAAAGCAGAACCCGTTCCGCACTTTTGGGACTCGGATTTTCCGAAAATGACTTTACAATGCCTGTCGGCAATTTAAGCGGCGGTCAGCGTTCAAAGCTCTGCCTTGCAAAGCTGTTGCTGTCGCAGAGCAATATGCTCCTCCTTGACGAGCCGACAAACCACCTTGACATTGACGCAATCGCATGGCTTGAAGGCTTTTTGAGAGATTTCAAGGGCGCAATGATTATCATCAGCCATGACCGTTATTTTCTTGATAATGTAACCAACAAGACGATTGAACTTGAACACAACCGTGCTATGGTTTATAAGGGTTCATATTCGGAATTTGTCAAGAAAAAGGAATCGGTGAACGAGTCGCTTAAAAATAAATATGAACACGATTTAAAGGAGATAAAGCGTATTGAGGGCATTGTTGAACAGCAGAAACGCTGGGGACAGGCTCACAATTTTATCACAGCCGCAAGTAAGCAGAAAGAGGCTGACAGAATCAAAGACGGGCTTGTTGCCCCCGAAAGCGAGCTTGAAACAATGCGTATGCATTTTGAGCCGAGATGTGAAAGCGGCAACGATGTTTTAATCTGTAAAAACCTTGCAAAGTCGTTTGACGACAAACAGCTTTTCAAAAATGTTGATATACATATCAGAAAAGGAGAGAGAGTGTTCATCATCGGCGGCAACGGTTGCGGTAAAACAACGCTGTTCAGAATTTTAACGGGCAAAACTCCTATGAACAGCGGTGAATATGACTACGGCGCAAATGTTGAAATCGGTTATTTTGATCAGATGCAGCAGAATCTTGATCTGTCAAAAACCGCACTTGATGAGGTGTGGGACACCTTCCCGAATATGACGCAGACCGAAGTCAGAAGTGCTCTTGCGTCATTCCTGTTCAAAGGTGACGAAGTGTTTAAACCGCTTTCAAAAATGAGCGGCGGCGAGAGGGCGAGAGTTTCTCTCTTGAAACTAATGCTAAAGGGCAGTAACTTTTTGCTCCTCGATGAGCCGACAAACCACCTTGACGCATCGTCACGGGAAGAACTTGAAAAAACTTTGCTTGACTACAGCGGGACAATGCTGATTGTCAGCCATGACCGTTATTTTATAAATAAAATTGCCGACAGAATTTTACTCCTTACAAATAACGGAGTAAAGGAATATCTTGGTAATTACGATTATTATCTTGAACGCACAACAGCCGAAAAATCGGGTGCTGTTCCGACTGAGAATAAGAAAGATAAAAAAGAAAAAACGCAGAATGATTACTTTTTGCAAAAGCAAAAGCAGAGTGAAGAACGCAAAAGACAGACTAAGCTTAAAAAGGCAGAGGCTGAAATTGAGCGACTTGACGAAGAAATCGCCAAAACACAGGAGCTTCTCTCAAGTGAGGAAGTTACCGCAGATTACGAAAAACTTATGGAGCTTTCAAAACTGCTCGAGGATTTGCAAAAACAGCAGGAGGAGCAGTACGAAATCTGGGAAGAACTCGAAAGTATGGCAGAATGATCGCCTTACAGTCGGGAGGAGTGACAAATTTCCCTTGCTTAAAGTAAAAAATTGTTGTATAATAACCGCATAATATAAGCTAAAGACTGTTGCACAGCAGTTTTTGCAGTTGATTTTCAGATGAAAGATTATGCGAATTAAAAATGAAAAACGGCAGGCAAAATACCCTGCCGCATACATCTGCCCGTGGCGCAATTGGATAACGCAACGGATTCCGATTCCGGAGAATGGGGGTTCAAATCCCTTCGGGCAGGCCATTGAAAAAAGCACGCTCGGGCGTGCTTTTTTCAGCTAAATTATCTTGAGGATAGCTAAATTGTCCTGACGGACAGCTAAAAGTGAATTTAATTTAGCTGTAAACCGAAAGGTTTGCAATTTAGCAACGGAGCGACAAAAAATTCATAGGATATTTTGTTGAAAAATACAATGAAAAATTTTTTTGCAAAAACCCTTGACGAATAGGGTTGGGGATGATATAATAGTCAAGCTGACTCATTCGAGGACATCTTCAAAAAATGAAAATGCTTCAAAAAAATTAAAAAAATTTGAAAAAAGTGTTGACAAATGATGAAGAATGTGATATATTATATAAGCACTCGAAATTAAAGAGTGAATGCAAGAGTGAAAGCTAAATTCGCTGGTGTAGCTCAGTTGGTAGAGCAGCTGATTTGTAATCAGCAGGTCGGGGGTTCAAGTCCGTCCACCAGCTCCATTGAAGCCTACTGTTTAGGCAGTAGGCTTTGATTTTTGAAAAACTTGATATGGGAGAATTCCCGAGTGGCCAAAGGGGGCAGACTGTAAATCTGTTGCGTTTTGCTTCGATGGTTCGAATCCATCTTCTCCCACCATAATGGTTGTGCAAAAAAGATGTAACCGCAAAAAAGTCCGATTTTATCGGGCTTTTTTTGTTGTATAGCCCGTGATTTTTAGTTACAAAACCGTAGATGTATTTTGCCTGTTTCGGCAGTTTTGGAGATTCGAACCCTCGAACATCAAGTTTTGACCTTTCCCCCATTTTAAAATTTAATATTGTTATAGCAGAGTCAATTTTATAGAAATATAAAGTTGGCTCTTTTTTTATTGGCAATCGTTTTAATTTTTTTGATTAGAACGGTTGCCTTTTTTATTTGCAAAAAATTTGAAAGGAATGATTTTAAATGTATTTTACCGACACACCCGAACTCAGGAAGTTTGAAAGGGAGATGCGACAGAAACCTAATTTTGACAGAAGAAATGATGATTGTGATGAAAATGAAATCTTACATTTCTCTGACAACAAAAAACTTAACACAAACAGAAATAAGAAAGACAGGGGTTGATTTTATGACTATAAAAATCAGGAGTCCTACTAATGGATATTGCTTGAGTCAAAACTAAAAAAATAGGAGATGTATAACTTGAACGAATATGAAAGACAGCGCAGAATCGCTGAAAGTACAAAGAAATTGTATCCGCCGGGTACAAGAATTGAGCTTATCAGTATGAAGGATCCTTACGCACCTGTTCCGGCAGGCACAAGAGGAACAGTTAAATTTGTTGATTCAATGGGAACGATATTTCCTGAGTGGGATAACAATCGAACCATTGGTATCGTTCCCGGTGAGGACTCATTCAGAAAGCTCACACAGGAAGAAATCGAAACGGAAAACCAATCCGAATCACAAGTTGATGATGAAGTTCCTTATGAGGATAACGGAATGACAATGGGAATGTGAGGTGTTTTTAATCTATAAATCTTCGGTGAGCTGAAGATTTATGACCATCAGATATTTTGATATGTTTGCAGGTATTGGCGGTTTCCGTTCCGGACTTGAAGCCATAGGCGGCTTTGAGTGCGTCGGATACTGTGAAATCGATAAGTATGCAAAGCAGGCATATGAAGCAATGTACGATACAGGAGGTGAACTTTACTTTGATGACGCAAGAAAAATTGTACTCGAACAGTTACCCGATTTCGACCTTCTTGTGGGAGGATTTCCCTGTCAGTCCTTCTCAATCGCAGGAGCGAGAAAAGGATTTGACGATACAAGAGGAACGCTGTTTTTTGAGATTGCTCGAATTGCTGCCGTTAAAAAGCCTAAGTATCTCTTCTTCGAAAATGTTCCCGGTCTGCTTAACCACAATCAAGGCAGGACATTTGAAACAATCGTCCATACATTGGATGAATTGGGGTATGATGTATGCTGGCAGGTACTTAACAGCAAAAATTTCGGAGTACCCCAATCACGAAATCAAGTGTACATTATCGGATATAATCGAGGAAAATGTGCCGGAGAAGTATTATCTTTCACGCAAACAAGCGGAAAAGCTCTTATACAAAGAAAAGCCAACGCAGGGTGAGCGAATCTACTCATCAAAAGGACTAAGCTGTACACTTACAAGCGGTTCGGGCGGATTCGGCGGTCATAGCGGACTTTATCTTATTGAAGATACTGAAAATTTTGGTTTGCCGATAAAGTCTAAGACCAAAGACGGTTATCAGATGGCATATCCCGGTGACAGCATTGATACCGCCTTTTCGGGACAAAATTCAAGGCGTGGCAGAGTCGGAAGTCAGATAGCACACACGCTTACTACTTCCGCAACGCAAGCGTATTATTTTATCGACCTGAACCCCGATCCGAAGCTGACAGAAATTGCAAGGTGCATAACTGCAAGACACGATTCGGGAATCAGTAACCGAAAGGGTGAGCATTCAGGTGTATTCGTTGAAAGCACGAATTTTACAGATGATGAAAAATTCGCAGTTGCTTTTGTTGATCCAAACGGCGAAGTCCATATCGGCAGAATCAGAAAGCTTACTCCGAGGGAGTGCTGGAGATTACAAGGTTTCACGGACGATCAGTTCGACAAGGCAAAAGCGACTGGACTATCCGACAGCAGGCTTTACAAGATGGCAGGAAATGCGGTGACAGTAAATGTAATCTCTGAAATCGGGAAGATTATCAAAAAAGTAAACGATAAAAATTAAATAATAACAACTAATATCAATCGTTCCGAACGACTGATATTGGTTTTCATATATATAAGCCGTTGATTAGATTTTTTTAATTTAATCAACGGCTTTTTGTCGTTTCAGGGGCGATTGGTATTCCGAAATGGAGTGATGAATATCAAAACCCCTGTGAGTTGGATGGGAAATAAAACTTCCATCCTTCATATTTTGTACGCCCTGTTTCCTCTGAATTACGAAAGGTATATTGAGCCGTTCGGAGGCTCAGGAGCTGTACTTTTAGGCAAGAAAAAGCCTGATAAGTTCGAAGTTTACAATGACTATAACCATAATCTTGTAAACCTCTTTCGCTGTATGCGTGACAGACCTATGGCATTCATAAAAGAGCTCGGATTTTATCCGCTTAATTCAAGGGATGATTTCAATGCAATAAAGAAATTTTTTAAACAGGAGAAGTTTGAAGATAAGTACCTTGATGAGGAATTGGAACTGACGAAGATTATTCTTCCCGACTTGAAAGCAGAAGAAATCATTGAATTGTATATAAAAATGAAACAGGACTACGACTTGCGCAGAGCAGTAATGTTTCTTAAACTTTTGCGATACAGCTATTCAAGCGGCGGAAAATCATTTGCCTGTCAGCCATTTTCAGTAGTGAGCCTGTTTCAACTGATAGAGCAAGTGGGAAAAAGACTTGAAAATACTGTGATTGAAAATCAGGATTTCGAAGTTTTAATAAAGCATTATGACCGAGAAAATGCCTTTTTCTACTGCGATCCGCCTTATTTTTCAAGTGAGTATGTTTATCAGTGCGGTTTCACTTGGGATGACCATCAGAGGCTGAAAAACACACTTGCAAATTCAAAGGGCAAATGGCTTGTATCATATAACGATTGTGAAGAAATCCGCAATTTATATGACGGTTATTCATTCTTTGATTTCACAAGGTTACACAATATGAAACAGCGAATCAACGCAGGCGAGCAATTTCCCGAACTGCTAATCAGCAACTACGATATGTATGAAAGGCAGAGAAATAAACCGTTGCAGTTGAGTTTGCTTGACTTAACAACCGAACAACAAATTGATTTAGAACAAATTTTGAAGGAGTGTATTATTAACAATGGAAAATAGAATTTATGTAAGCATACCGCTTGACGCACTTATTGTATCAGGAATCACATCCGACTGTGCTGTGCAGATTTCAGCTGTGGAAGGAGCAATTCTGCTTGAGAGGTGCGATGATGATTACGAAAATTTTGATGACAAGTGTAATTGTAGCAACTGTATCTGCGATGAGTGCAGAGCAGAGCTTGCGGAAAGCGAGGACGAGTAGTGCTTAAAATTTACAGAGTTCTCGGAAAAAGAGGAAGAATTACAATCCCTTTTGAAATCCGTCAGCGAATCGGATTCAAATACAACGATGTTTTATCATTCACACAGCAGGATGATGGCTCGGTTGTTGTCAGGAGAGAAAAAATCTGCGATAGCTGTAATGAATTTGCTGAAGAATTCGAGGGAAATTTCACCCTTGAAGATTTCCTTGACAGTCTATCCGAGGAAGAACAGAGAGATGCACTTGTTCATCTTTCTTTGAAGTGGGTGGAAAAACAGAATGTTAGTTTACCGTTTGCGTCTGCCAAAAAGAAATGATTATCAGTTGGTATTCAAAAATCTCTGGACATTTCAAATTCTTTGGATATACTTAATGCTTGAAAGGACGGCGATAGTATGAAAAAGAAAATCGCAATAATGCTGACATTGATTTTAGCAACAGGAACATTCACAGCTTGTACGGCAGAAGAAAAAATGTATAACAGTTCTTTATCACCCACGGTTTCAACTTCCGTGGGTGTTTCTGCATCTGCGGAAAGTTCTGAAATGGCAACAACCGAAACAACAACCAACACCGAAAAAACCACAGTTTCAAAAGAAACAGAGCCTTCGGGACAGAATGCCAAAACCGAAGAAAAAGCCGACAGTGAGCAAAATTCGGCGGTTGTTTCGGCAACGGCTCCGATTCAGAAAACACAATCCGAGGTTCGGAATATCAGCAAGAATACAGCGAACAGTAATAAGCAAAAATCAGAATCGACTGCTAAAAAAGAAACTGAAAATTCTACTCAAAAGCCTGCTGAAAAGCCAACGCAAAAGCTTGTGCAGAAGCCTACGAAAAAGCCAACGCAGAAACCAACGGACAATACTTCGCAACCGCCTTCCAAAGCAAAAACGGTTGATGTTCATTATGCGGTGAGTGCCTGCATAGCCTATGGTCAGCAGCTCGGAATGAAATATGATTCCTCACTGAACACAGGCAACGCAAGCTGGTTCTCACCCACAAACGCATCATATTATGATGATACACAAAGCCTGACGGCAGATTGCTACGGCGATGTTAAGTATGTAGCCTACTACTACCAAAGTGACGACATAGTCCCAAGCGACTTATCATTCAATGTGATAGCGGAAAACAACAAAATATATGTAGTTTACTGCTAAATAAAGTATAGACAGCACTCTTAATCGGGTGCTGTTATTTTTTGAAAGGATTGATCTTAATGAAAATAAACCAAATAACTCTAACAGATCTCCGCCGTATGAACGGCAAGGAAGGTCTTATCTTGCAGGGCTGTGGAGGTGAAATTAAAGAATGGATGGACGGCATCAATAAAATGCTTACGGACAAAGGAATACTTCTTGACGACACAAAGTTTGAGCATGTTTCTGTGTTTCAAAATGACGGCGTTACCTGTATACTTTATCCATTTGCCGATGTCCACCTTGACATCGGCAAGCTTGCAATGTGGAGATTACAGTCCTACACAGCCTTTGCCGGAACTTGGCTTTCCGATTATGTAGATAACAAGCTCGGTGGTTTTATTATCGATGAACAGAGCAAAGCAGAAAAGGTCAAACCCGACTGTGCATTGATAGGTCAGGATGGCAATATATTCAATCTGTTAGGAATTGCAAGCCGTACATTAAAGCAAAACAGTATGGCTTACGAAGCAAAAGAAATGTGCAGTCGTGTTATGAGTTCTGGCAGTTACTGCGAAGCGCTGAACATTATCGGCGAATATGTAAATATAACGGACGGCAGTGAGCAGTCTGATGATATAGATGAAGATTTCAATGAAGGGCAGGCGATGAAATTATGATTGTATTTAAAACAGAATAAGACATCAATCGGGACAAGTGAAAAATCTTGCCCCATATTTTTTATGAAAGGATTTTAAAAATGACTAAGTTAATCAGAAATAAGAAATTCACAAGAATAACTGCACTTTTACTCGTGGTTGCCGTAATATTCGGAACAATGTTCTCACTCCCTGTAAGTGCAGCAAGCGGTGATAAAGTTACAATTACCTTTGACTACTGTTATGACAGTACAGGAAACACAATCAAATTTCAGCAGACAACAGTCAGCAACGGCTACACGGTCGGAACTCCCGGAGAAGAGTTGTGCAAGATTTTTGCAGATGGCAAAGAAGCCTACTGCATTGAACCCGGTCATACACTCTACTCAGGCAATACGCTGACCGAGGACGGTTCGACCGTCTGGAAGAATTTAGGCTCTGCGAAGCAGAAAGCAATCAACCTTGCTCTGCTTTACGGCAAACCCGGTTCGGGAAAAAGCTTAAGCGGAACAGAGGATCAGAAATGGGTAGCAACACAGCTGATTGTATGGGAGTTTGTTTCAGGTTGTCGTTCTACAGGCGAAGGATATAAATGCACAAATACAAAATTCATTGACGGCATTTGTGCAGGCGGAGCAAATCCCGGAGTTAAGTCGGTTTACAATGCAATCTCAAAAAGCCTTGCAAATTATTCAACCGTTCCGAGTTTTGCAAGTGCAATCGCTTCAAAGACTGAAACCTATGAGATGAAATATTCAGACGGAAAATATACTTTAACCTTAACCGACAGCAACAGTATTCTTTCAGATTTTAATTTCAAAACTACAAGCGGAATTTCCGTTTCAAAATCCGGTAACAAGCTGACCTTAACTTCAACTTCGTCAGTCAATGATGCAGTAACATTCAACTCTGCAAAATCAATGCCGAGCGTAGGAAATACAACCCTTATTCCATATGGTGACGCAAGCTTGCAGGATGTCATAACAGGTGTTGAAAACGACGCAGACCCGATAAGAGCATATTTCAAGGTTAAGACAAGCTCGGGCAATCTCAAGCTTGTTAAAACCGCAGAGGACGGCAATGTTGCAAATATTGAGTTTACTGTCAAAGGCGATGATTACAGTAAGACAGTTAAGACAAACTCAAAGGGCGAATTCGAATTAACCGACCTTGTGCCCGGAAGTTACACCGTTGCCGAAATTACCGACAGTAAGTACGAAACGCAGAAATCGCAGACCGTAAAGGTCGAAAGCGGCAAAACTGCAAAGGTGACTTTTGAAAATGTCCTCAAGAAAGGAAGTCTTGAAGTAGTAAAAACAAGTGAGGATAATTTTAACGAGGGTATTAAATTCCACCTTTACGGAACTTCGCTCAACGGTGCAAGTATTGATTTGTATGCAAAAACAAATGCTGACGGCATTGCAAAATTTGAAAATGTCCTTGTAAGCGGTGACAAGCCATATACGCTTGAAGAAGTCAATACCGCCGACAGATATGTTGTTCCGAAAACTCAACGCGTAGTTATTGAATGGAATAAAGTAACAAAAAAAGAAGTTGAAAACAAAATTATTCGTGGCTCAATTAAAGGATTAAAGATAGACAACGAAACCAAAGAAAATATAGAAGGCGCATTGTTCGGATTGTTTAATGCAGAGGAAAAAGAATTCACAGAAAAAACTGCCATTCTGACATCCAAATCAAATGAGGACGGTATTTTCAATTTTGAAAATGTGCCTTACGGCGAATACATTGTCCGTGAGTTAAAGCCTGCAGAGGGTTATCTTCCTAATGAAGAAAACTATCGGGCTACAGTTTTAGAAGATGAAGAAGTTATTGAAATCACAGTTGAGAACGATAAAATACCTGAACTTGGAACAACTGCAACTATTGACGGCAAAAAGGAAGTCGGAGCAACAGAAGTGTTTACTCTTGAAGATGTTATCACATACAAGCACCTTGTACCCGGCAAGAAGTACACGTTTAAGGGCGTTCTTATGGATAAGACAACAGGAAAAGAGTTGTTGATTGATAGCAAGAAAATCACCTCGGAAGTTTCATTCACACCCGAAGAACCATCAGGCAAGGTTATTGTTTCCTTTGAATTTGATGCAAGATATATCAAGAAAGATACTGACATTGTTGTTTTTGAAAGTCTTTACAGCGAGGATAAAAAGCTTGCAGTTCACGCTGACCTTGAGGACGTTGGTCAAACCGTAACCGTCAAAATTCCGAAAATCGGAACAAAGGCAAGTATTGGCGGCAAAAAGGAATTCACAGTTAACGGAGATATTACCATTGATGATGTGGTTTCTTATAAGAATCTGACTGTCGGAAAGGAATACACAATCAGCGGTGTGCTTATGGATAAGTCAACCGGAAAAGCATTCCTTGTTGACGGCAAAGAAGTTAGTTCCGAAGTAACATTCACACCCGAAACAGCAGACGGCGAAGTAACAGTATCTTTCACTTTTGACGGCTCTGTAATTACTAAAGATACAGAAATCGTTGTGTTTGAAGCTCTCTACCGTGATGAAACGAAAATCGCCGTACACGCTGACATTGATGACAAGGCTCAGACAGTAACAATTCATCCACAGCCTGAACCCGAAAAACCACAGACAGGCGACAATTCAAATCTTGGCTTTTATATCGGCTTGGCTTCTGTTGCTGTCGGCGGTTTAATTGCATTTCTCATCATCAAATTTAAGAAGAAAGATGAGGACGATGAATAATGCGCAGGGTGTATATCTGTTCGCCTTTGGGTGGTAATGTATCTGCAAATATTGAAAACGCAAAACGATATGCCCGATATGCGTTAGAGTGCGGTATGGCTCCGTTCATACCGCATTTTTATGCGCTGATTTTAGATGACAGCAACAAAGAAGAAAGAAACCTTGGTATGCTTGCGGGACTTTCTATGCTTTGGGTTTGTGATGCGGTTTGGGTTTTCGGAGATGAAATAACTGAGAGTATGAAAACAGAGATTCGCTTTGCAGAAAAACTGAACATCGAAGTCAGATATATATCGGAGAATGATTTAAGAAAATCGGAGGTAAAAAATGATAAAATCAAGAAGAACTAAGTTAATTAAATGGTTATCAGGCGTATCAGTAATACTGTTAATGCTCGGAATATCGGCAGTAACAGTATTTGCCGCAGGAGATGTATCATCAGCAATCGAAAGCACATGGACATCGGCTCAAACACAGATTAAAAATGTTGTAAACAATGTTGTCTTTCCTGCGGTAGATATGATTCTTGCCATACTTTTCTTTGTTAAACTTGCTACTGCTTATCTCGATTACCGCAAGCACGGACAGTTTGAATTCACCGCGCCGGCAATTCTTTTCGGCTGTCTTGTGTTCTCTCTGACTGCACCGCTATACATTTGGACAATACTATAAAATTGAAAATGGAAAATGTAAAATGGAAAATTTTGGTCGGCAAGATAGCTTGCGATAACGGAAAGTTTTATTGCCCGACAGTATTTAAAATTGCGGTAAAGCCGCACACCTTAATTTTCAATTTTCAACTTTCAAATTTCCATTTTCAAAGGGGTGATTTATATTTTTGACTGGTTAGGAGATTTTATCGGTGGTATCGGAAGTGCCATAGGAGGTGTGTTCGATTACCTCGGTGAGCAAATCTCAAATGCTATATGGAACACAATGCTTCAGTGGTTTTATGAAACGATTTACAACGCTGTTGCCGACTTCTTCACAATGATGGGAAATATGGGAGCAGATGTGTTCGACCTCACTTGTGTGCAGGCGACAATAAACCTGTTTACGCTGTTTGGCTGGGCATTGTTCGTCGCAGGAACGGTCGTCGCCGTATTTGATGTGGCTATTGAATATCAGAACGGCAGAGCAAGCATAAAGACGACCGCAATTAATGTCTTAAAAGGTTTCTTTGCCTGTTCGCTGTTCGGCGTTGTGCCTGTGGAACTGTATAAATTTTGCATCAGCCTGCAAAACACATTCTCAAAGGATTTGTCATCCATAATGGCAGGGCAACAAAGCATTGATTTAGCCGGACAAAGCACAAGTGTTTTAGAGGGCAGTTTTGCAGTAGCAACACAGACAACATTCGGCTTGCTGAATCTGTTATGCATGATAGCCTTTGCCTACTGCGTAATAAAAATCTTTTTTGCGAACATCAAGCGTGGAGGAATTCTGCTCATACAAATGGCGGTAGGTGCACTGTATATGTTCAGCGTTCCGAGAGGATATCAGGACGGCTTTAATCAGTGGATGAAACAGATAGCAGCACTATGCCTGACGGCATTTATGCAGACAACTCTGCTGTTCCTCGGGTTGCTAACCTTCCCCGGCAATATGCTTTTAGGACTTGGAATAATGCTTGCATCAAACGAAGTGCCGAGAATTGCACAGCAGTTTGGTCTTGATTCAAGCGTAAAGGTGAATATGACAAGCATTGTTCATGCAACTACAACTGCCGTTAATCTGACGAGAAGTGTTGCAAGGGCGGCTAAATAACTTAGCGCCAATGTTCTACTCCACTTATGTTGCGTAGAACATTACTGCTTTTTAGCGTAAAATTTCCGCTAAAAAGCAGAGGAGCAATGCTCCTTGGCACAAGTTGCAATCTATCGCAAAGTTCTAATCAAACAAGCTTGTTAGAACTTTGCTCCGATTTAAGACGAAAGGAATTTAAAGATTATGACCACTTATTTATATCCGCAAAATCTAAAATCTACCGCCAATCTGTGGCTGTGGAGCTTGCGGGATTTTGCAATTATGAGCATAGCGCTTTTATTATCAATACTGATACTTGCACAGACGAGAATAATAGTACCGCTTGCAGTAACACTCTGCTTCGGCTTTTTGTCAATACGACTTGAAGATACAACAATTCTTGATTTCATACGCTATGCCGTAAAGTATTTTATATCAACTCAACAGATATATTTCTGGGCAGAAAGGGGCAAATAAATGAAGAACAAGCAGAAGAAAACAAAGCACAAAGGCAAGTCCGTTCAGGACTTGCTGGGCATAAAAACCTTTACGAAAAACGGTTTAAAGGTTGGCAAAGAAGAACTAATCTTCTATATGGTTCAGCCTACAAATATTTCTGTGCTTTCCCACACGAATATCGAAATCAAGGTGCGCCACCTGATGATGGTGCTTTCTGCTGTGCCGGATATTGAAATCACTTGTACAGATTCCTGCGAGTGCTTCGATACAAACAAAAGCTATATCAAAGGCAGAATTGAAGCTGAACAGAATGAAAAAGTCAGAAAAATATTGAATAAGGATCTGGATTTTCTCGACAGTATTCAGACCGAAACCTCAACCGCAAGGCAGTTTCTGTTCATAGCAAGGTGTAAATCTTCAAAATCCGAAAATGTTTTGCAGAAAGCAAACAGGGTTGAGAAGATTATATCCGATCAGGGTTTCGAGGTTACAAGAATGAAGAAAGCAGATATCAAGCGGTTTCTTGCAATATATTTTGACGCAAGTATGAACGGCGATTTGATGCCCGACTATGACGGCGAACAGTATATTTCGGAGGTAGAAAATGAAAAAGAAAATTAGTACCATCGCTGTGATTTCCGTGTTCTCAATCATCATACTGGTATGCCTTATTTCGATTGTGTCACAGAAAATCACCGAGTATAACGAAAAAGCAGAGTTTGAAAAGCTTGCAGAAATCGTTACTGAGGAAACAACGAATACAGATACTGAAACAGAAACGATAAGAAAGCCAAATCTGTTGAAAGTCAGTGATTCGGATGATGAATTGCAAACTGAACAGCCTGTGTATTGCACAACCTATTACGAACCTCATTCAATATCAGAACTCATTTCAATGAATTCCGAATGCTTTGGCTGGATAAGCATATCAGGAACAAATATCAATTATCCTGTTATGCATACACCGAGTAATCCGCAGAAGTATCTGAACAAAAACTTTTACGGCGAGTACAGCTATAGCGGTACACCGTTTCTGGACAGCAGATGTTCAGCAGACAGTACCAATCTCATAATCTACGGACACCATATGAACAACGGCACAATGTTTGCAGACCTCTGCAACTATACTGATTATTCTTACTTCTCGGAACATCCTACAGTTGTGCTTGAAACTAAAGACGGGGCATTTGCTTACTCCGTCTTTTCTGTTATGAAAGTAAAATCCGATGATGATTGGTACAGATTCACAACAGTTGGAACGGAAAAAAGCTATAACTCAAGAATTGAATATGCAAAAGAGAAATCCATATACGACACAGGAATTACACCTGTTTACGGTCAGCAGATTCTAACGCTTTCAACCTGTTACGGATACAATCAAGATGACCGCATACTTGTGTTGGCAGTTCGAAATTAAAGGGGGTAAAAATTATGGGACTATTCAATAGAAAACCAAAGGTGCTCACACCAGAACAGGCAGAGGAAATTTACACAAAAGATTTCTTTGATATGATTCTACCGTCAACAATAAAATTCTTGACAGATCACTATATTGTCGGCGACTCATACCGCAGTGTATGGGCGGTTCGTGAATATCCGCCGTCAACTGAAGAACAGGCGATTCTTTCACAGCTTGCAGACAGAAACGGAGTAACTCTCCGCATCTATCACAGACTTGTGGAGAGTATGGAACAGCGTAAAATCATACAGAACGCAACACGCAAAAATAAGCTCAAATCAAGCGGTAACGATGTAAACGAAACCATTGAAGCACAGGGCAACTTGCAGGATGTTGTCACACTGATGGCAAATCTGCGAAAGAACAAAGAGGCTTTGTTGCATTGCTCCGTGTTCATCGAACTTAAAGCCAAGAGCAAACAGAAATTAAAGGAGTTGCAAACTGATATTGCAATGGAGCTGACACGCTCCAAGATTGAAGTTGACCGTCTGACTTTACGACAGAAAGAAGGCTTCCTGTCTGTAAACCCTATCGGCAGTAACCAGTTCGGAAGTCTATATGAGCGTGTTCTGCCTGCTTCATCTGTTGCAAATTTGTTTCCGTTTAATTTCAGTGGTAAGACAGATCCAAACGGCTTGTATATCGGCAGAGATAAGTACGGAACTAATATCCTTGTTGACTTTGACCGCAGGACTGAGGACAAGACAACGAGTAACATTCTTATTCTCGGAAACTCAGGTCAGGGTAAATCGTATTTATTGAAACTCATCCTTACAAATATTCGTGAAAGCGGAAAGAAAATCTTATGCCTTGATCCCGAAGCGGAATATGAGGATCTGACAAAATCCCTCGGCGGTTGTTACATTGATTTTATGTCGGGCAAATACAAAATCAATCTGTTAGAACCAAAGGATTGGGGTAATGCAAATGAAGAAGTTGACTCCAAAACACCCGAACCGTTCAAGCGTGTTACCCGATTATCACAGCACATTGCATTTCTAAAGGACTTTTTCAGAACCTACAAGGATTTTACTGACGCACAGCTTGATACAATCGAAATCCTGCTTATGAAGTTGTATGCAAGGTTCGGCATTACAGATACAACCGATTACAGCACAAAAAAGCCTACTGATTTTCCTGTGATGAGCGATTTCTATGACTTGTGTGAGGAAGAATATATGACCTACGACCACAAGCGAAAGTATCTTTATACAGAAGAAATCTTGCAGGAGGTTTGTCTGGGTATTCACAGTATGTGTGTCGGATCTGAAAGTAAATACTTCAACGGTCATACAAACATTACAGATGATAAATTTCTGTGCTTCGGGGTAAAAGGTTTGCTTGACACGAACAAAAGGCTCAAAGATGCAATGCTGTTTAACATTCTTTCCTATATGTCCAACAAGTTATTAGGTGAGGGCAACACCGTTGCATCAATAGACGAGCTATATTTGTTCCTTTCAAATCTCACAGCAATTGAGTATATACGCAACGCAATGAAGCGTGTCCGCAAAAAGGATTCAGCCGTGATTTTAGCCAGTCAGAACATAGACGATTTTTTGATTCCGAGCGTTAAGGAATACACAAAACCCTTGTTCTCAATCCCGACTCATCACTTCTTATTCTTCCCCGGTAATATCAATCCTAAAGATTTTCAGGATGCACTGATGGTTGAACCGAACGAATACGATTTAATAAAATTCGGTGAGCGTGGCACTTGTCTGTATAGGTGCGGTAATGAACGCTATTTGCTTCTCGTTCAGGCTCCCGAATACAAAGCAGAGATTTTCGGCAGTGCAGGGGGAAGATAGTGTTTTATTGACAGTATATTTCTTTGAGTGCTATAATCATCATAAAAATAAATTACTTTCTTGAAAAATTATAGAAGGAGAAATATACAAAATGTCAGAGTTGAAATTGCCTCATAGAGTTACGCAACATGAAATTGATAATGAGGCATGCAAAATAGTTATAAGTAAATTTGATCGTAATTGGGAAATACGAGACTTAACAGGGCGAGATTTTGGAATAGATAAAATTGTTGAAAGATTTCAAGATGGTTATGCAACTAGTGAACTTCTTTTGCTTCAAATTAAGGGCACTGAAAATGAAATTGATATCAACAATCCGCGATTTTCTCTTGATACTAAAGAATTACAATATGCTGAAATGTTTACCACTCCCTTTTTGTTAGTTTATGTTTCTATAACAAATCCTCAGCAGTGTTATTATGTTTGGTTACAAGAGTATATTCGTGTTCGTTTACAATTAGATAAACCAAACTGGAGAGAACAAGATACTAATACTATCTATTTCCCAAAGGAAAATATTCTTAATTTAAATGAACGAATGGATCATATTTTATATATTACAAAGTTTCCAAAATTTGAACATAGTTGGGTGCAATATTATTTAGCATTAGACGATATTGATTTTAATCTTCCAAATATGTTTATATATGAAAATATGACTTTTGAGGATGTATGGTATACAATAGAGAATACTGAAGAAGCTTTAAAAAATGCATTATTATGTTCAGATAATATTCCAGATAGGCTAATCCCAAATTCATTTGATGAAACAATCTCATTAATTGAAAAGATTAAAGATACAAAAGAAAAGCCAACAAAAAATGAATATATTCGTATTATAAGTAATATAAGTGAAATAAAATCTTCAATGCAAAGCATCGCACTACGATTTGATTATGGGCATTTACGTTTTCTGTATGAAAGTGAGGGTATAGCTGATTATTAAATTTCTCGTTTATTGGAATCAATTAAGTTTAATATATTTAGCCTAAGTCAACTACTCATAACATTAGTTATGGATAGTTGGCTTTCTGCTTTTTTGAAAGAAGGTGGTTTTTAATGAGTGCAACCATAGGTGCGGCACTGAAGAAAATAGCAGTTGCTCTGCTCACAGATAAAAAAGTAATAAAAACAATAGGCGGTATAGTAATCGGCATAATCATAATTGTGGTTATGCCGATTGTTGCTGTTGTTTCCGTTTTCAACGGAAGTATGGATATTGATACCGACAAACTCAATCAGTCTATACAAGAAAATATCTCGGCAGAACAGATGGAAAATCTACAGCTTATCAACGACACAATGACAGAGGTTGAAAATCAACTGAAAAATAAAAAGTTGTCCGACTATAACACGCAGGCAGAGGTTATCTATCTGTTTTCTCTGTCCGATAAATCAGAGGATGAGGACTTTGTAAAAAACTTTGTATCCTGTTTCAAGAAGAATCAGTCTGATGAGGATTTGATAAAAGCCGTTAATCAGAAATTCGGAACAGAGATTAAGTATGACGAGTTTCAGAAGATGATGCAGTCAATCAAGGGTACTGAAATCAGCACCGCAGGCTTTTCCGACAAGACCACGAAGAATAATCTTGACCTTGTCAGGTGGTGCGAGAACGCATACAAAAATGGCTGGGGTTATGTGTACGGCGGTTACGGTCAGGTCTGCACAAAACAATATCTCGACCAACAGGCGTCGTTGTTTTCCGGAAATAACGAGGCAGGCGGTGAGATGAGAAAGGTCGGTGAAAAATGGCTCGGCAAGAGAGTTTGTGATTGCATAGGTTTGATAAAATCATATGCTTGGTACAACTCTGACAGCGGAGAAATTGTAGCAGGTTCAAACGGGTTTACGGATTGCGGTGCAAATTCTATTTGGAACAATGTTACAGAAAGTGGTCCAATTTCAAGTATGCCGGAAACACCCGGGCTTGCTGTCTGGATGGACGGTCACATAGGTGTGTATATCGGAAACGGAGAAGTTATCGAAGCACAAGGCACCGCTTACGGAGTTGTTAAAACTCAGCTCTCAGGGCGAGGTTGGACAAAGTGGTTGAAAATACCGAATATTAAATATGTAAATCAAAGCAACAAGAACTGACGAGGTGATTTTTTTATGAAGAAAACAAGCGTAAGTATTATGTACGAAGATGAAAAACTGAATGCAGTAAAAATGTATATGGAACAGCGTGATTTAGATTTCAAGGAAGAACTTGAAAAATCGGTTGATTCTCTGTATGCAAAATATGTTCCTTCAAATGTCAGAGAGTTTATTGATATGAAATCTGTTCTGACAAAACCGTCAAAGCCTAAAAAGCAAAAAGAAGAGAACACCGAGGTGGCAACTTGAAAAATCAAAACTTTGGAATAGAAATTGAAATGACCGGCATCACTCGCAGTACTGCGGCGAAAGTGATTGCCGGTTATTTTCATACAGACGCAACTCATGTCGGCGGTTGTTATGACGCTTATTCTGTCCGTGATAATGACGGCAGGATGTGGAAGATTATGCGTGACGCAAGCGTTAGATGTGAAAACCGTTCGGGACAGAATGCAAGCTCTCTGTACTCGGTTGAATTTGTCACTCCCATTTGTAACTATGATGATATAGAAACTATACAGGAGCTTGTCAGAAAGCTTCGTGGCGCAGGAGCGAGAGTCAACTCAAGCTGTGGTTTGCATTGCCATATTAATGCGGCTCCGCATACCCCGAAAACACTTCGCAATATCGTAAACATTATGGCGGCGAAAGAGGATTTGCTCTACAAGGCATTAAAAGTGAATGTATCAAGAGAACATTACTGTCAAAAGATGGACACACGCTTCCTTGATGAAATCAATAACCGTCCGCCTATGTCAATGGAGCAGATAAAATCAATGTGGTATGACGGTGAGGATTACAGTTACAGACATTATGATGACTCACGCTATCACGCACTGAATCTTCACAGCGTGTTCTACAAGGGTACGATTGAATTTCGTCTTTTTAATTCAACCTTACACGCAGGCGAGGTCAAAAGTGCTATTCAGCTTTGCCTTGCAATCAGTCATCAGGCGTTGATTCAGAAGTCTGCAAGACACGATAAAACTGTATCGGATAATGAAAAGTACACTTTCAGAACCTGGCTTTTGAGATTAGGTTTGATAGGTGACGAGTTCAAGACAGCTCGTCATCATCTGCTGAAAAATCTTGATGGCAATATTGCTTGGAAAGATCCTGCACAGGCTGAAAGACAAAAGGAAGGACTTGCTCAAAAACGAGCCGCAGAACTTAATAACACAAACGAAAATATAAATATCAACGAACCCGAAGTCAATCCTGTTCCAAATGATGAGCAGGAAGAAGCTTCGGGTTTTGTTATGAGTATGTAAGGAGAGAAATCTATTATGAGTAAAAAATTATACATTGCCTACGGCAGTAACCTTAATCTTAAACAGATGAAATATCGTTGCCCAACTGCAAAACTTGTTGGCAAAGGTACAATTGAAAATTACGAATTGCAGTTCAAGGGTATGCCTCACTGTTCATACGCAACAATCGCACCTTGCATTGGCAAGTCAGTTCCCGTTGCTTTATGGGAACTTCAGCCGAGAGATGAAAGATTGCTTGACCGCTACGAGGGTTATCCGTCACACTACTTCAAACAGGAATTACCTGTGAAACTGAATAACGGTTCAGAGATAACTGCAATGGTTTACATTATGAATCTTAATCAGAATTTCGGATTGCCCAGTGCAAGCTACTACGATACAGTGTCACAGGGTTACAAGGACTGCGGTTTTGATATGAAAGTTTTAAACGAAGCCGTAAATGACAGTGCAGAAAAGTTCTACGAAAACCTTGAACAGAATAATCTGTTTGATTCACCCAATGAAGATGAGAATATGGGAATGGGCGGTATGAGTTTATGAACGAGAAGAAGAAACTGAAAAAGCAACTCGGTAATAAATATATTTCCAAAATGTATTTGTCGGTGAACGATGTCAAGAAATTACTTTCAGAAAATCCAAAGGACAAGCACGACACTCTCTTTGCTTCACTTACAGTCGGCTGTGTGAAAATCAACGCTGTTGTATTTCCTACACCCGATAAAATGCTCCTCGGCTTTGACATTCTTGTAAAGGACACACCCGACAGCGAGGAATGGATCTGCTATGATACTTTGAGTGATGAAGTCAAGTTATCCCATCGCAGTATTGAGCAGTCAATGTTTGATATTCTGAACCGTGAAGTCAAGAAGTACGGACTGTCATATACCCAGTGCAATTTTGAAGTGATAAACGGTAAATCAACAAAAGCAGAATAACGGCAGTATTCTCGCCACATTCGCCCTGCGTCGGCTTTTAAAGAAGAAGTCGGGAAAGTATCTGAAATCGCATAAAAGCCAAAATCGGGCGGTTTATGGCAAGGTGTGAAAAATCGGAGTTACGGCAATTCGGGCAGTTTTTAAAGGGTGGAATTTTAAGCAGGAGAAAGACACGGGGTTGCAGTCGCTCCCTCGTGTCGGTTTACGGCAGACGGCAACGCCGACTGCCATGCGGTTTTTCGCACTTTTCAGCCTCAAAAATCCATAGGGGTTAATTTTCAGCCTTGGGGTTGTACTTGTGGGTTTAACTGCCCGATTTGCCGAATAAAATGCCAAAAATAAAGGAGTTGCAACTGTGGGTTGTGACAAAACAGGAGGTTTTGCACTTGAATGAAACGGATAACAGAAAAGAAGTTAAGCGGAAATTTGCACTGTGGATAAAGCAGTCAACAATTGATATGGTTGAGGGTATTTACAAGGAAGATAATTGCTCCAGCCGAAGCGAGTTTATTGAAAAGGCAATAATTTTCTATGTTGGTTACCTTTCCTCAAACGACAACAGTCAGTATCTTCCCAATGTGGTTACCTCTACATTGAAGTCTATTGTTGCCGAGAGCGACAACCGAATGAGCAGACTGATTTTTAAATTGGCGGTTGAACTTGCTATGACAATGAATATTATTGCCTCGTCACAGGATATAGACAAACTGACACTTACAAAGCTTCGTGGCGAGTGCGTCAAGGAAGTCAAACGGCTTAACGGTTCGTTTTCCTTTGATGACGCATACGATTGGCAGAAAGGGTAGTTATTCGTGGCAAGATTAGTTACAAAATTCAAATACCTAAAGCCGAATCGTAAAGTAAGCGCAGGCGGTTATGCAAAATATATTGCAACTCGTGAGGGAGTGGAAAAGATTGATGATACTAAAAAATTTGCCCCTGCAACAACAAAACAGAAGAATCTTATTGAAAAAATCCTTAAAGATTTTCCCGACAGTAAGGATATGTTTGAGTATGTCGATTACCTTGAAAAGCAAAATCAAGGTTCGGCATCTGATTTCATTTCAAGAGTTATGGAAGATTACGCTTATGAAATCTCGGGAAGAAAAGCATATGCCGATTACATCGCTACCCGACCTCGTGCCGAGAGATTCGGTTCTCACGGGCTTGTTTACCGATGACGGTGTTCAGGTACAGTTGAGTAAGGTTACCGAAGAACTCGACCGTCATAAGGGAAATATCTGGACTGCAATAATATCAATACGCAGAGAAGATGCAGAAAGGCTTGGCTTTAACACAGGCTCACGCTGGCGGGATATGCTCCGCACACAGACCGAAGCACTCGCTAAGAATCTTAAAATTCCAATCCAAAATCTTCGTTGGTATGCGGCGTTTCATAATGAATCGCACCACCCTCATGTGCATTTGATTGCGTATTCAACTGTGGAGAACGAAGGCTATCTCACGCAAAAGGGAGTTGAAAATCTGCGTTCGTCATTTGCAAAAGATATTTTTCAGCAAGATTTATTGTGCATATATGAAAGGCAAACCGAGCATAGGGATAAGCTCCGTGCCGAGGCTCGTGACATTGTAGAGGATTTGGTTGCGAATATCAACTGCGAAATCTATGTCAATGCATCAATTCAGCATAAGCTGTTGGAACTTGCCGACAGGCTTTCAAAAACAAAAGGTAAAAAGGTTTACGGCTATCTGAAACCCGATGTAAAAGCAATCGTTGATTCTATTGTTGAAGAGCTTGCCAATGACAGCAGAATTAAGAAACTGTATGATTTATGGTATGAGCAAAAGGAAAATACAATCCGCACCTACACGGATGAAATGCCTGACAGGATTCCTTTAGTCAACAACAAGGAATTTAAGTCAATCAAGAATGCGGTAATCAAGGAAGCGTTGAAACTAAATTTCACCGAAGATGAAGTTGAGAAAAACGAGAATACGGACGAAGAACCTGTTTCAAATCCCTTTGAATATAAAGAAAACACCTCTACCGAATCAGTCTTTGATTCAGACAGAGGTGTTCTGTATCCTCATTATTCAATTAAAACAAGCCGAAACAGCGTTGCAGTTTCCTCACTATATCTCCTGCGTTATCTCTGCAATATGATTCAAAGTAGGCTTCGCTTTGAAGAAAAGCAGAAAGCTCAGAGGACGGATAAAAAGTTACAGCAGAAGATTAATGATAAAAAGCAGGCTCAGGGATTGAAACTGTAAGTTCAATAAACTGGAATTTGTGATTCCTCTTAACGATAACTGGACTTTGAAACGCTAACAATTGGTTCCGTACCCAGTAATGCCTTTGAAATAGTTAATATATCATTTTTATTTAACAAACATTTCGGTCCTATGCATATTTCTACAATAGAATCAGGATTAAATTTTAATCTTACAAACTCCGTAATATCACAATTTCCAATAGTTCTAAAATCATGCTTCAATGTTTTGGATTCCCATTTTTCTTGAAATGCACCATAACAATTTATTATCTTTTCAAATTTCATATCATCACAATAAATTAAGCGAACTTCCGCTTCCTCCTCAAAAGCTGGATTTTTGTATTTTGCAAGTACTGGAATTAGTTCATGTAAAAATACTTCTATTTGCATTTTCTTATCAGTAATATTATTTTTACGAATTACTGTCCCTATTGTATCAGCTACAATTTCGACATCACTTTCTCTTTCATTTTCAACTATATTATTGGTATATTCTATGTTTTCAATCCAAAAGTTGTCCGCAATCACTAACTTGTTCAAATCAAAACCAATCGAAACACCTCTTCCATCATCTGCATATGCTCTCCACTGGCTTAATAAATCTTGCTTTTTAGAGAAACATGAAATATAAACACTCCTCTGTCCTTTGAAATTAAGACAATTTAATAAATCATCAAAAGAAAACTCTAATCCTGAACGTATCCTCATTCTTTCAAAGACTGAGTCAAAAGCATCTTCTTTATTATCATCATTCAACCTGTCCAAATACCACCTTATTTCTAATTTATCATTCATTTTCAATGGATCAGAAAGATATATTTCTTTATTTTTTAAGATGTTCAAAAAAGTGTCCAATGAGCAATAATAATATCCTATCATCAAATACCTCCCTAGCGACTACAAATTCCGATTTATCAATCAGTTATTTTACAATTATCATAGCACACACAAATAAAATTGTCTATCAAAAAATCAGCCTGCCACCAAGGATGAACTGCGCCCAAGCGCTGATAGGTGCCACCTGTCACGGTGATAAGAGAAGAACTACCCACTATAAGATATTACAGCAGAAAAGAAAAATATATTAAAACTAAGGAAGTGATAACAATATCAACATACATTCATTTTACAAAAGAACAGCGAGAACAGGCAAGGCGAACTGACCTTGCTAATTTTTTAATCCGTCAAGGCGAGAAAGTCAGGAAATCAGGTTCAGAATACGAATGGCTTGACGGCTCGCAAAAGGTAACTATCAGAGGTCACCTCTGGTATCATCAGTATGAACAGAAAGGCGGTGATGCCGTTGATTTTGTTCGCAGATTTTACAACAAGGACTATGCCGAAGCGGTGGAAATGCTTTTGAATAACTGTGGCGGTCAAATCATAGCCTCACCGCTCATAGAAAAAGAGCACAAACCCTTTGAATTGCCGCCGAGAAATGACAGAATGAGCAGAGCTTTTTCTTATCTGCTGTTGACTCGTGGAATTGATAAAGATGTGCTTTTTGAGTTTGTACGGAAGAAAATGATTTATGAGTCAGCCTATTATCACAATGCGGTATTTGTCGGCTATGATTCAAGCGGTAAGCCTCGTCACGCACATAAGAGAGGAACGGTGACGAGTAATCTGTATAAAGGCAATGTTGCAGGCAGTCAGCCTGAGTTCAGCTTTCATTGGCACGGCACAAGCGACAAGATATTTTTATTCGAAGCCCCCATTGATATGCTTTCCTACATTTCAATGCACAAGGAAAATTGGAAAGAACACAGCTATGCGGCATCCTGCTCCGTTTCGGATAGGGTGCTTTTTCAATGTCTTAATGACAATCCGAATATCAAAAATGTTTTTCTTTGCTTTGACAATGACGAAGCAGGACAGACCGCCAACAAACGCATAGCCGACAAACTGAACAAACTGAATATTCAAAATGAAATCCTCATTCCAACTCATAAAGACTGGAATGAGGATTTAACTTTATCAGAAAAAGGAGATGAACGAATATGCCATCAGGTATTGTAACTTTGATAATTGTAACAGGTTCAATGTTGGCTTTGTTTGTGGTTATTACAACAGTTGGTAATAACTATTCTCTTAACCAAATAAAAAACAAAACTGTCGGACAAGGTCAGCACGGAACTGCTCGTTGGGCGACCAGAAAGGAAATCAAGAGAACATATATGCAAATTGATTTTCAGCCTAACGAGTGGAGAAATAATCCTGAAAGCAGACCAACTGAACAAGGAATAGTTGTTGGCTGTAGGAACAGCAGAAAAGGAACAACAGCAATGGTTGACACAGGCGATATCCACGCTCTGATGATTGGTGCGGCAGGCGTCGGCAAGACTGCCTATTGGCTTTATCCGTGTATTGAATATGCCTGTGCCACAGGTATGTCATTTTTATCAACCGACACAAAGGGTGACATTGTTCGCAACTACGGAATGATTGCCGAAAAGTATTATGGCTACAAAATTGCTGTAATAGATTTGCGTAATCCCACACGCTCACACGGCAACAATCTTCTGCACCTCGTGAACAAATATATGGACTTATACAAAGCCGAACCGGAACAGCTTGTTTACAAGGCAAGAGCAGAAAAGTATGCAAAAATTATTTCAAAAACAATTATTCTTTCCGGTATGGACTCGTCTTCATTCGGACAGAACGCTTACTTTTATGATGCGGCAGAGGGACTACTTACAGCAACAATCTTACTTGTTTCAGAATTCTGCGAACCTGAAGAAAGGCATATTGTTTCGGTATTCAAAATCATTCAGGAATTACTCGCTCCGACTAACAAGAAAGGCAAAAATCAGTTTCAGCTTTTAATGGACTATCTTCCCGACGACCACAAGGCAAAATGGTTTGCAGGGGCGGCTCTAAATACCGCTGAACAAGCTATGTCAAGCGTTATGAGTACGGCACTTTCAAGGCTGAATGCATTTCTTGACTCCGAGCTTGAACAGCTTTTGTGCTTTGATACGGAGATTGACGCTGAAAAATTCTGTAATGAAAAGTGTGCGATATTCATTGTAATGCCGGAGGAAAATCCCAACACTTTCTTTATGGTTTCGCTGATTATCCAACAACTCTACCGTGAGATACTGTCGGTTGCAGATGAAAACGGCGGTGTACTGAAAAACCGCTGTGTGTTCTTCTGCGATGAGTTCGGAACTTTGCCAAAGATTGATTCGGCAGAGATGATGTTCTCTGCATCCCGTTCAAGGCGGTTACAGATAGTGCCAATAATTCAATCCTTCGCACAACTTGAGAAAAATTACGGCAAAGAGGGTGCTGATGTTATCATAGATAACACACAGCTGACCATTTTCGGCGGCTTTGCTCCAAACAGCACAAGTGCGGAAGTCCTATCAAAAGCACTCGGTTCAAGAACTGTTATGTCAGGCTCTGTAAGCAGAAGCAAAAATGATCCGTCCCAATCATTGCAGATGATAGAAAGACCATTGATGACTCCCGATGAGCTGAAGTCACTTCCAAAAGGTACATTTGTTGTTATGAAAACAGGTTTTTATCCTATGAAAGTAAAACTAAAGCTGTTTTTTAAATGGGGTATTAAATTTGAAGAAAAGTATGAGGTCATGGAAAACGGCAACCGTGAGGTTCACTATGCCAACCGTTCGGAGTTGTTCAACAACATAATCCAAACATACTGCCCTCACTATCTTGAACAGACTGTTACTGATTCGGATTTTGATGAAGCAAGCGGTGAAAAAAAGAAGAAAAATGAAAATCTTAAAACCTCGCCAAATGCAGAACAGACTGTGTGTGAAGATATTGTTGATGCGGATGAACCAACATCAGCACAGCAAGATGAGCCAACAAAAGAACCCGAAAATTTAATCGGTGAACAGGATGCAAACAAGCAGGGAAAAGTAGTCGTCAAAACCGAACGACCACCACAGGGGGATAACAGCAATGAGTAGATTAACTTTTCTGTATCAAATGGACTTACCTCACAGAGCCGTAGCCGTATATACCTACCTCCACGACCGAGCAAACAAAAACGGCGAATGTTGGCCCTCCGTAAATACAATAGCAGACGACATAAAGCTGTCGCCTGCTACAGTAAGAAGGGCAATTAAGGATTTAAGAAAAGCCAAATTGCTAGTAACCAAGCAAAGATACAGAGATAACGGCGGTAATAGCTCGTTAACTTATAAAATTTATAGTAAAAACTTAAACAATTAATTATCTAAGCGTATATTGAAAAACATTTTAATATTTGTTAGAATTAAAATGGTGGTGAGGATATGTTAAATATATCTATTGTTGATGACGAAACTATTTTTATTAACAATTTGATTAATAAAATTTCAGAATTTTGTGAAAAGATGGAGATGGAATGCACGATTGATAAATATTCAAATGGATATGATTTACTTGAAAACTATAAAAAGTATCATATCATTTTTCTTGATATTGATATGCCTATGATAAACGGAATAAAAGTATGTGAAAAGATCAATAAAAACAAAGGTGTAGCAGATATACCATACATTATTTTTCTTACAAGCAAGGATAATATGGTTTTTAAGGCACTAAAGCAAAAACCATATACATTTTTACGAAAATCTGAATTATACGATAATGTATTTGATTGTATAAGTCTTATTTTTAGTAAATTAAAAAATATAAGTAATGACTATATTATAAAAAGTGGGAGAGATTTTATTCTTTTGAATTTGGATGACATTTTATATCTTGAAAAAGAAAAAAATTATGTTTTCTTTTACTCCGAGCAGTTGGCATACAAAGAACGAAGTACAATGGATGAAAAGTATGAAGATTTAAACAACAAAGGTTTTATTCGAATTCATATTGGTTGTATTGTGAATGCAAAACATATTTCAACTTTTGAAACGAACAGGGTGATCCTAGACTGTGGAAAGGAATTTATTATTAGCAAAAAATATAAAGATATTGCAAAGAAAAATTATTATGATTGGTTGGTGAAAGAGTATGCTTGATGTTTTTGTTGAAATAGTGACTGATTTATTTCAGCCGCTGATGTTTTGTGGATTTTTATATCTATTTATGGAGAAACCCGATAACAGAAAAAGAAATGTAATTTGCTTTTTACTGTTCAGTACAGTAATGTTTGGCATTTTGTTGTATTCATCTCTTGTAGAATACTATATGATAATAAATGATTTAATGTTTTTGGCAGTACTGGAAATTTACTCCCTATTATGTTTACGTGGCAATATTTTTAGCAGAATATTTATGCCTTTGATTGCCTTTTTGATTAACACAGTGATAAGTTTTGCTTTCAGTTATTTTGTAAGCTTTTTTACAGGATATACACACTACGAATTGGTAACTGAACCTACGATTTACAGATATACTTGTATAGTGGTTATCAATTTGACTGATGTATTAGTTTTTTCAATGCTTGTAAAATTTAGAAATCATAAAGTCAATTTAAGAAAAATAACAGATGTTATAGCTTTTATTATCCTTCCTGTTATAGTTTTGTTAATCGTTTACTGCACTTTTTACATTATGGTAATCACGAAATATGAGGCTAATATAATGGTGTATCTTTCTGTAATATGCCTGTGTATGATTACTGTTACTGCAATAGTATGGTATGCGGTATCAAGAATAAGCAGGGAAAATGAAGCAAGTACAAAACTTTTGCTTATGGAACAGCAAATCGATCTTTATGAACATAACATTTTACAAAGCAATGTGCAAATTGAAAAAATTTCAAGGATAAAACATGATATGAAAAATAATCTTTTGTGCATTGATAATCTTATTTCAAACAAGAAATATCAAGATGCCCAAAAGATTTGTGGTGAGGTTTCTAAAAATCTGAAAGCTATTTATACCCCTATAGACACAAAAAATCCTTTGCTTAATGCGGTAATAAATGTTGAGCAAGAAAAAGCAGTTGCTTTGAATATTAATTTTAGTATTCAAATTGCCGATGAAATGATTGAATTTTCTGAAAACAGCGATATTGTGTCAATTATTGGAAATATGTGTGATAACGCAATAGAGTATTTAATAAAAATTGATAAGATAAATCGAAAAATGTGGCTTAAAATATATATACACGGTAATCATTATATAGTTGACTGTGTTAATAAAGTAGAAAAATCTATTTTAAATGAGAATCCAAATCTATTGACAAGTAAGACTAACGAAAATCATGGTAAGGGTATAGATATATTAAAATCTGTTGCAAAAAAATATGATGGAGAGGTGAACTTTTTTGAAAAAGATGGGTACTTTCATTCAATGATAATTTTAAAGAAACAAAATTTACCAAAAAACAAGTAATATTTACCACATTACACAAAAATAAATAAAAACTGCTATATTTAAATAAAGAATATGTTGAGGCTTATGAGTTATGTTACATTCTTTATCTAGAAATATAGCAGTTTTTTTATTTGATGACAATGATAAATTTCCTTTAGAAGTATATATCTATGGCATTGAGATATGCCTTTCATCATTAATAGGAATAATAGCTATTTTAATAATTAGTTTTATGATCGGACGCTTTTTTGAAGGCATACTTTATATTATAATGTTATTTATTATCCGTTCGTGTACAGGTGGATATCATGCACAAACATATTTTAAGTGTAATTTAATTTATATTTTTTCTTATTTGTGTACTATAAAATTTTACAATTTTCTTTCTAAGCAATATTTAATTTTTAATAACTATTTTTGTTTAATAATAATGATTATATCTATAATCATTATTTGGTTGTATGCACCTGTAGAAAATGTAAATAAAAAAATTAATGAAAAGAGTAAAAAAAAGTTTAAAAGACTTTCAATTATAGAAATAGTGTTAAGTTCATTTGTTGCAATTTTGATTTTATGTATGTTTCATTTTTATCAGGCACTGGTAATATTTCCTACTTTTTTTGTAATAGATATATCAGTTCTTGTTGAAGTAATTTTATCAAAAAGGAGAAATAAAAAATGAAGAAATCAATGAAAATGGCAAAAAAAATTATTGGTTTTTTTGCTGTTAAATCAGCTAAGTTTGCTAGTGGGGCAGCATCATTATGTGGCTTTTGCCAGCCCAAAGAACCTGAGTTACTCAGAAACTATTTTATAAAGAATAAGAAATCATATAAAGAATGAAATTCTTATAACTTAGAAATTTTATTAAAATATCATTTTGAGGAGGAAGAAAGAAAATGCAAAAAATAAAAGGTATAAAAACTATTGTATCATGTGCATTAGCTGTAGGTTTGTGCGGATCAAGCTTTGTACAAATGGTATCGGCAGAAACAATTTTACCGGACAGCGGAATTTACATTGACAAAACGCTGTTGGAAAAGCTTAGCAGTATGTCTGACGAGGAGAAATAAAAATGAAATTCAAATCTTTTAACGCACATTCTGTTGCAAAGTTAGTTATGATTGCGGCAAAAGAGGCTTCAGGAACGGCTTCCTGGTATGGTAGTGGTCAGCCAAAAGAGCCTGAAGTGCTTAAAGCCTATTTTTCTAATGTAAAAGATATTGAAAAACTAGACAAGCAATAGAAGATGATACGAGAAATCCAATTATCAGATGATACTTTCTGCTATATGGATTACAGCAATTGGCATTTGTATATCTTATGTTTTATTCATTTGTGCAGATGTCGAAAGTTCATACATAAAAATATAAAACTAAAAATAATTGTATTTTTGTAGCTATGGGATTTATGTAACATACTTTTAGTAGTTGCATATTTAATTTCGGTACAATATTTGTTAATGTTTTAGTTGCATTTGTGTTCTATGTTATCAAAAAGGAGGGAAGCGTGAATTGAAATTGAATCACATATTCCAACTCAAAATATTAAACTAATTAAAAAAAGAAAGAGGTAATGATAATGAAATTTAAAAAGGCAATTTCTGTGTTTTTAGCTGTGATTGCAGTTGCATCAACATGTATTGTTACAGCTTCAGCAAAGACTGCAAGAACAAATACATATTATGTATATCAAGAAATGTCATATGGTGAACTTACATTGACGAGTAAAACACTTGTTTCGTTAACGTATTGCGAACTTGCAAGAGCGGGTAAGATAGTTAAGGCAAACTATGTTGCTACTGCAAATGGAAAGTTAACAAGTCTTAGTGCACAAGCAGGTGGAAATTATAACACTAATAGTTTCAATCGTTGTACCGATTCCAGTTCAAACTATGCTGAAACATCTGTATCAGCACAGAACGGGGTTTCTTTGAAAAGTGCTAAAAGTTATCATAAAGTACGCATTAGTTCTTATGTAACATGGGATAGTGCGCAGTGTGAAGGTAATACCAATGGATATGATATTCCTTATATAGTTCTATAATAAAGCAAATATTCATCAAAGAGTTATGTCGGTATGGTTTGTTTTTAACATTCTGATATTGCATAACTCTTTAATTGTTTTTGGAGGATACAGTAAATGAAAAAATTATTAAGTGCGTTACTAATTGCTTTATTGTTGCCGACTATGATGTTGATGTCTGCATGTAATGACGCAAGCAAAACTTCAGATGATAAATTATCATTTGACTACACATCAAATTTTCAATATTATTACAGTAACTTGAACGGAATAAATTTTCCTGTGACAAAATCAGAAAAAGGGTACTATGTGTTTTTGCCTAATAATTACCTTTACTATATTGACCGTAAATCACAGGCGGCAACACCGCTATGTAACAAGCCTAATTGTTCGCATAACAGTGTTGATTGTAATGCATACTTTAATTTATTTGTAAATGCATCAGGAGAATCAGCTAATATTGTGCAATATTATGACGGTAATTTATATATTGTTGTAAAAGATGAAGATGCTATGGGTAATTTTCTCGGAAATATATTGTACAAAGTTACACCCGATGGATCAACAAGGGAAAAACTGATTGAATTTAAAGACGGCATTTCGCATTGGTTGATTCATAAAGGTTATTTTTATTTCTCACAGGATAAGTTTGCCGATGATATTGATTCGTCCTCAGTTTATGACAGCTTTTCGATAAAAAGATATAAAATAAATAACATTAAATCTAAGCCGGAGGAAATCTTTAACAGCAAAAATTACAGTGATAATCTTAGAGGTACTTTCCAATTTACCGCATATGATGACTATATTTATGTGCCGGTTCTTCCTATTTCAGAAGATGAAATTAAAAAGCAGGAAGAAAGCGGAAAGGTAACAGTTTCTACGTATCAGGAATTTTATTCGATTAATATCAATACGATAAAAATAAACCAAATTAGAAATGATGAAGGTGATGTTTGCTCGCCGTTTTTCTATAATGGACAGCTAACATATCTCATTGATAATTCGGATACTAACGGTAAGTTTAAATATTTTACAAGTGAACTCGACGGAAGCAATCCCAAACTTTTAACTGAAATGAATTACGGCGATAATTTGTTTGCAAATGAATCACAGCTGTATTTACAGAACTTTAGTGAAGATACAGATGAAAACGCAGCAACTGAAAGTGACGGAGATAATGTTAAGTCTCTTGACGCTTCATTTAATGAAAAAAGTTCGTTTTTAATACCTTTTGAATGTTCAGTGTTAAACATTCCCCAGGATTCAGATTGCTTCATATTTGTTCAACAGGTGGATAATATGAATTGCGAGATTTATTTTGTTGATAAGTCAAAAACAGAATCTCTGTCAGGACAAACAGTGGAATATAAAACATTATTAAGTTCCGTGAATGTCGAGGGTGAAAATAGTAACGCATTAAGCCAAATAGATGAGAATGAAAAAATTGATACTAATGATAATGAATTGAAAAATGTTTTTGAAAATACACAAAATAAGTTGTATAAGATTTCAACATCATATGACAAAACGCTTTCTGATGAAGTCAATAGTGGCTTTTCAGTAACTTTATCTTGGGCGGGTGACGGAGGTAATTATACTGCAAATTTTCAAATATTGAAATTTAAAACCGCAGCTAATGCCGAAAAATTTGTTAAAGAAAATCCTCTTTCTTTTGTAAATGGTCAATATGTAGCTTTTGTATCTGTTGATAAAATTCCCGTAGAAATTAAAGATATGTTAGTTTCTATTATAAGAAATGAACCTATTTCGCCAATTAACAGCACTGATTTTGGCGGAGAAATCTACTCATTTAATTAAGGTTGTAACAATATGAAATTGATTATGTTTGAGATTTACAAACTGTTCAGCAAAAAACTGCTTTTAATATGCCTTGTTTTGTTTTTTACTGCAAATTCAATATTCTTGGTTTACACTCAATCAAATAATCTTGAAGTAAAAACAGTACATACTAATTTATCTGATTATGAGAATATAATATCTAAATATTCAGATTATGTGCCGACTGAAGCACAACGACAACTTGAAAGCGAATTAAAAACAGTTGAAATCGCTCTTCAATTTGACAGAACGGCAGATAACAGCAACGGCGATGATCTAAAAAATCTTGGGCGAATTACTGAACAATATAAGGCGGAGAACCCGGAGGAATACAAAAAGGCGCGGGCGTTACATTATACAAAACAAGAGCTTCTTGATAAACAAACCTATCTTTCAAATTTGGTAAATCAATGCAAGTCTTTATTTGATTATAGCTCTTTTATAGGCGATATGGATGAGCGCGCGCAGATGCAGACAAAGTTCTCGGTTTTTGCGGAAGAAGGCTCGTTTTCATACAACAACATATTAAAAACCGCCGAGGATTTTAAAGATGTTAATAATACAAATCTTAAAATCGGAAACAATTTTGCCGTAGAAAATTCAACAACATTTGTTCTGACAGATTTGCTCGTATTTGCGCTTGTATTTTTAATGTGCATCTATATTTTTACATTGGAAAGGGACAAGGAATTATACGGGCTTATCAGAACCGCAAAATACGGACGTATGCCGCTTATTATTTCAAAATTATTCGTCCTTATCTTTTTTACGATTTTAATATGCGCAGTATATTATTCTTCAAATATTGCACTCTGCGGATTGTACAGCGGCTTCGGCAATATGACAAGGAATATTCAGTCCTGCGAGCTTTTTATGAATTGTAATTTAAATCTGCAAATTTGGCAATATCTTGTTTTGTGGGGTTTATCAAAAATAATCACGATGTGCGTGCTTGCCCTTTTTATCGCGTTTATATTTGTTTTAGTAAAAAATACGGGAATGGTTTTTGCCGTTACCGCATTTTGGGTTTTCATTGAAGGAGTTCTTTATCTTGCAATAGGAAGCAACTCTCCCCTAAATCAGCTTAAGTATATAAACTTTTTATACTTTTTAAGCGGAAATAATATTTTCGGAAATTATCTTAATATCAATATTTTTTCACATACTGTAAATATTACCCTGATTTACGTTATAGCTATGATATTGATCGCTATTGCTTCCGTAACGGTAATTTGCATGTCTTTTGTAAAATCCGCGCAAATAACGACAAACAATATATTTACGCCAATTCTTGAAAAATTCAGACGAAGGTTTTATAAAATTCAAGGCAGCGTTTCAATATTCAAAGGCGAATGTTTTAAGCACTACAAAGGCTCAATGGCAATAATAGCGATTATTCTGCTTGTTTTTGTCGCCTACGGTAATGCTACTGATGATATTTCGGTTGTATACAGTTCGGCTCAGGAAAGTGCATACAGCGCGTATATTGATAAGCTTGAGGGCGAGCTTACGCAGGAAAAAGAAGATTATTTGCGGCGACAGCAGGATTATTTTGACGGACTGAATGAAGAGCTTAACACCATTTCAACTGATATGTCCTTATCGGCTGAAGAAAAAGAAATAAGGATAACGGCTATAGATTCGATTTTGAAAACCAAGGGCGCCGCCTTTGAGGAGATTTCAAATCAAGCCTCGTACATAAAAGAGGTCGGAGAGCGTTATCATATTACTCCCATATTCATTAACTATATTGTTTATAAAAGACTTGCCCAAAATCCGTCAAGAGAATGGCAGTATTTTACCTTGCTTATGGCAGTAATAATATTTATATCGTCCGATATATTTGCATATGAGCATAAAAAGCATATGATTGATCTAATTCGCTGCACAAAAAAGGGCAAGCTGAGGCTTGTACTTTCAAAAGTAATGACACTTTCGCTTACCACGCTTATATCATATACTTTAATTTATTTGCCTTATTATATAAATTTTATAAAAACCTTCGGAACAGAGTCGTTAAACACTCCTGTTGTATTTATGCAGGACTTTGCAAATATTGGCAGTACAATTTCCGTAAACAGTATGATTTTTATTACGGCGGCAGTGCATATAGCGGAGGCTGTCTCGGTTATGACGGCGGTTGCTATGCTTTCTCAAGTATTAAAGAATAATATATTGTCTATGATTGTCGGGGCGGTGATAGTATTATTTCCGTGCCTGTTATGTATGAATTTGACCGATATAAGATTATACACAAGCTTTCAAAAAGGCAGTTGGATGTGGCTTGTCCCGAGTTTGATAGTATTATGCGTATTCCTGCTGATGATTTGTTTAACTATAATTGCATTTAACTTTTCTAATATTGAATTTAAAGCTATGAGAAGGTGTAAAAATGAGGCTTGAAATAAAAAATTTATGTAAAACATATAAAAAAGGTGTAGTTAAGGCACTTGATGATTTCAGTGTTACCTTAACGCCGGGCGTTTATGGCTTGCTCGGACCAAACGGCGCAGGCAAAAGCACCCTTATGAATATCATCACCGACAACCTGAACGCCGACAGCGGAGAAGTTCTCTATGACGGCGAGGAAATTAAAAAACTCGGCAAAGACTACAGAACAGTTCTCGGCTACATGCCACAGCAACAGGGCTTGTACGATGACTTTACGCTCAACCGATTTTTGTGGTATATGGCGGCTTTAAAAGGTCTGAAAAAGAAAGAGGCAAAACAAAAAATTGCCTCGCTTCTTGAAACCGTCAATCTTAAAGAGTCGGCACATAAAAAATTGGGCTCGTTCTCCGGTGGTATGAAGCAGAGAGCCTTAATTGCACAAGCCCTTTTAAATGATCCCGAAATCTTAATTCTCGACGAGCCGACAGCAGGGCTTGACCCGAAAGAGAGGATAAGAATCCGCAACTTTATAAGCGAAATTGCGGAGGATAAAATAGTATTGATTTCAACCCACGTTGTATCGGACATTGAGTTTATTGCAAAGGAGATTATATTACTCAAAAGCGGTCAGCTTGTGTCGCACGATACCTGTACCAACCTTACAAAAGAAATTGAAAATAAGGTATTTGAAGTTGAAATTAATAAGGAAGAACTTAAATATTTTCAAGATAATTACCGTGTGTCAAATCTCTATCATAACGACGAAAAAATCATTGTAAGATTAGTAACTGATATCCCACCTGAAAACTATAAAATACAATCCGTAAAAGCAACCCTTGAGGATTTGTATCTGTATGTGTTTGAGAAAGGGAAATAACAAAAACAGAAAAAATAAGAAGATATTTAATATGTGCTTGTTAAATGCCGACAGGTTTTAGCTTTTAATGCTATTACCTGTCGGCATTTTTATGCCCTTTTTTGCATTGAAAGCAGAAAGGACTTTATTGTTATACAAGAGCAGGAGTCCTCCAGTCAATTTGATTTTTTAAATTCAGATTGATTGGAGGACAAAATATGGACAACAAACGTCCCAAAAGAAGAAAGGATAAGTATAATCCTTACACATTACATACAGAAAAGGGAAAGTACTATATCTCATTTACAGATGCTAATAATTGTATTCAAAAAGTTTTAATATCTAAGAAAATATTTGATAGTTTTAATAAATTTGAGCTTGAAGATATTTCTTGGATGAATGAATACGACAGGCATTATGAACACTCTGAAATATACGAAAGCACATTACACGAAAGAGGCGCTATAAATGTTGAATGTATGGAAGAATACTTGGATAATACTCAGGATATGGAAAATTTGCACATGGCGATAAAAAATTTGCCGGAAGTGCAGAAACGCAGACTGAAAAAGTATTATTTTGAAGAAAAAACTTTTGACGAAATAGCGTTTGAAGAAGGCTGTACTTATCAAAGTATTCAAAGATCCGTGTATCGCGCAGTGAAAAAAATTAAAAATATTTTAAAAAATTCATAAATTAGGGGTGTGTTTTAGCTTTTAAGTGAGGAAACAGGTGAAGGAATAAAAATTCTTTCGCCTGTTTCCTTTTTTCAGAGAACAGGTCTTGCTCTTTGAAAATTGAATATCAGCACATCAGATACTTTCCTTCCGCTGTTCGGAACGGACAAGCCATATGAGCGAACATATTTTATATATCTTCAGGACTCAGACATTGAAAGGTAAATTCAATGACGGCGATGACAGGCAGAGGGGATAATGATACTTCCGTCAAGTCAAAAGTCGAGCGTGATAGAACCGTCGCAACCAAAGATGGCGGCCGTGGGAGATCCTCACGGTGGTGAAATTCCAATGGAGCTATATGCAAAGCCGTTTGATGTGTTCCCAGTTGGGGGTTGTTGAGGACAAATACCAACAACCGCAGGGCATTTTCTTATTCAGAATTGCCTTGCAAAACGATTGATATTAAAAAGCAGGCGGCAGTTATGCTTTGCATAGCTGTTGCCTACAGTAGCAAAATATATTTTAGATTGGAGAAATTAAAATGATAGGTTTTATTATTGGATTATTTATAGGTGCGTTCATAGGTGTAGCTGTAATGTGCCTTTGCAACGCAGCTTCAAACGCTGACAAGAATATCGAAAATCAAAAAACATCAGAGGAAACTAAAAAAGATGAATAAGAGTAAAGCAATAAAAAATTCAGAATGTTACTATGAGTTAAATATGTTAAATCTTCTTTTGAAGATGAATCTGCTGACAGATGAAGAGTACAAAAGCATACTTGAAATCGTCTTGGAAGAATCTGAAAGCGTATTGCTGACCGCATAAAAAATAATTCAAAAAAGATGTAATATTCGCTGGATAGTTTCAAACTCTTGTGATATTGTTGTCTTGAAAAAAAGAATTACAGGAAAGGAAGAAAAAATGGTAGTTACCGAGATACAGCCGACAAAAAAGAATGATGAAAAAATCAGGTTAGCAGCTTATTGCAGAGTATCAAGTGATTCTTTGGATCAGATGAATTCATTTGCGGCTCAGATAAAATATTATACCGATTATTCAAAAGTTCACACCGAATATGAGTTGGTTGATATATATGCCGATGAAGGCATATCGGGAACATCCCTGAAAAAGCGTGACGAATTCAAACGGCTCATAAAGGACTGTGAAAACGGTAAGATTGATTGCGTTATTACGAAATCAATTTCGAGGTTTGCAAGAAATACAAGTGATTTGCTGACCGTACTGAGAATGCTTAAAACATTAGGTGTCCGAGTGTATTTTGAAGAACAGGCACTTGATTCGGACAAAATGAATGCCGAACTATTTGTAACGCTGCCCGGTCTTGCGGCACAGCAGGAATCAATAAATATTTCCGATAATATGCGGTGGAGTTACCGCAAACGAATGGAATCAGGCGATTTTAACACTACATATCCTGCATTTGGGTATCGGATATCAGACAACGAGCTTATAGTCAATGAAGATGAAGCTAAAACAGTAAGGACAATATTTGCACTGTATTTGCAGGGTATGGGAAAACAAGCCATAGCAAATACACTCAATGCAAATAATATACCGTCCCGAAAAGGAAAATGGCATTGCTTCTCGGTGGACTATATTCTTAATAACGAGAGATATATGGGAGATGCATTGCTGCAAAAAACGTATACCACAGAATCATTCCCCTTTGTCAGGAAGAAAAACAAAGGCGAATGTGCTAAATACTATATAGAGAACAGTAATGTCGCAATTATATCAAGAGAAACCTTCAACGCCGCAAAGGAATTGCAAAGAAGAAAAAGCGTACAGCATTCAAATGTTTCATATCCATTGAGCAGAATCATAAAGTGTTGTGAATGCGGTCACAATTACAGACGAATAGTAATCAATAACAAAGTGTATTGGGGTTGTTCATATAAAGCATCGCTGAAAACAGATTGCGCAACACAAACACTGCTTGAAAACGATATATACAGTGCTTATACCGCAATGATGAGCAAGCTCAAAAGATACAAATCGGAAATACTCGACAATATGATTAATCAGCTTGAGTACATAGAGGATACAACAAATCCTAATCAGGCATCAATAGCGGATATAGACAAACAGATAGCTGATTTAAGTACGCAGAATCTTATGATAGCAAGGCTTCGCACAAAATCCATATTAAGTGAAAGTGAATTTTCAAAGCAGGCGCTTGAAATAAACTCAAAAATATCAAAGCTGCGCAGTAAACGAAAGCTTCTGTTAAGCGATGATTCAGCAGAGGAAACGATATGTAATCTGAAACATCTCAGTGAAATAATAGATAAATTCGATTACCGTGACGGTTTCAATGAAGAAATGTTCAGTGACACGGTAGATCAGATTAAAGCAGGCTATGACAATAGGCTTGTATTCACACTATCGGGTGGACTTGAATTAACGGAAATTATTAATGAAAGGATATAAACAATGAAAAACAGAAAGGTTAAATACGGATATGCCTATCAAAACGGTGTTATTACGCTGAATCCGACAGAGTCAACTACAGTGAAAAGAATATTTGACCTGTATATTAACGGCTTGTCATTGATAAAAATTGCACAGCTTCTGATTGCGGAAAATGTTGAATATATGGTCGGTGAAGTATCATGGAACAAAGGAAAAATCAAGCGAATAATTGATGATGATATTTACACAGGAACAGATACTTACCCATTCATAATCAGTAAAGATACATTTGGAAAAGCAAACAAGGTAAAATCCGCAAGGGACACTCAAAAGGGTGTTGACAGGTCGTCTGACATATATAATCTCAATGTTCCGATATTATGTGCCGACTGCAATTCACCGTTAAAGCGCAATCACGAAATGAGATGTGTTCAGGGCACAAGATGGGTTTGCAAGAACGGAGAGTGTCATAATATAATACACCTTAACGATGATACGCTGATTGAGCAAATAACAGACTTGCTCAACCGCATAATTAAAAATCCCGACCTGATAAAGGATAATGATGACTGCGGTGAAATCAGCAAGGAAAGCGTAGAGCTTGAAAATGAGATAAGGAAATACCTTGAACACGGTGAAATCAACAAAGACAGTATTACGGAGATGATATTCAGAAACGCTTCCCTGAAGTATGCTAATATCAAAAATATGAATCATATAACGGAAAAGCTGAGAGCAGACTTTAACACAAGTCCGCTTTCAGCTTTTTCATTATCGCTGTTCTCTCAAACAGTTACCGCAATAACGCTTGATAAAGACTATATAGAAATAACTTTTAAGAATAATCAAAAAATCGGAGGTATAATATGGAGCAAAAAGTGCTACAAAGAAAAGTCAATTACATAGCTCCCACTCTCAATACCGAAACAGAGTCTGAAACAGCTTACAGACAGATTCGGGTAGCCGCATACTGCCGTGTATCCACCCCAATGGAAGAACAGCTCAACAGCTATGAGGTTCAGGTAAAGCATTATACCGACAAAATCAACAGTGAGCCGAAATGGTCTTTTGCAGGAATCTATGCAGACAAAGGTATATCGGGAACAAGTGCAAAAAAGCGGGATGAATTTATGAAAATGATTCGAGCCTGCAAGCGGCATAAAATTGATATGATTATCACGAAATCTATATCAAGGTTCTCACGAAACACACTTGACTGCCTGAAATATATAAGAATTCTGAAAGAGCTTAATGTTGATGTGTTTTTTGAAGAACAGGGACTTCACAGCAAGAATGCAGGCGCAGAGTTCTATATTACAATCTACGGCAGTATAGCGCAGAGTGAAGCCGAGAATATCAGTGCTAATGTCAGGTGGGGCAAGCAGCAAAGTGCCAAAGAAGGCAAAGTAGCATTCTCCTTCAACTCGTTTCTGGGATACAAAAAAGGTGCAGACGGAAAGCCTGAAATAGTTGAAGATGAGGCAAAAATCATCAGAGAGATTTATGATAAATACCTTGAGGGTGACAGTATCCGCAAAATTGCAGATTATCTGAACGATAATCAGATTAAAACTCCCACAGGAAAGAAAGTGTGGTATTACGGGACAGTAAAATCCATACTTTCAAATGAAAAGTATAAAGGCGACGCCCTGATAAACAAGACATATGTAGTTGACTGTATCTCGAAAAAGGTTAAAAGAAACGACGGAGAAAGAGCTCGGTACTATGTAGAAAACAATCATCCGGCTATTATATCCCCTGAAAAATTTAATCGTGTGCAGGAAGAAATGGCAAGGAGAAGCAGTAAGAAAAAGGTTAAACAAGTTGGCACAAAAACCGAGCTTGGTAAGTATTCAAGCAAATATGCTTTATCAGAGCTCCTGATCTGCGGTGAGTGCCATACTCCTTATCGCAGATGTACATGGACAACAACCGACGGTAAAAAGAAAATTGTGTGGCGGTGTATAAACAGGCTTGACTACGGAAAAAAGTATTGCCACCACTCCCCTTCTGTTGAAGAAAGCGTCCTGCAAAGCGCTATTGTACAAGCTGTTCAGAATAACATAGGTAAATGCTCGGAAGTGCTTGAAAAGCTTAAGCAACACATACGAATAGGACTCTCAGGCGAAGAAACAGAGGATAAAACAATAGATATCCAAATAGAAATCGCAAGGCTTGACAAAGAATATGCCGATTTGCTTAATCAAATAACCTCCGATATGGAAAATGCAGAAACCTTGGAATCACAGCTTGAGAAAATCATAATAAAAAAACACGCTCTACAAAGCGAATTATTACAATACGAAAAATCAAACAGCAAAAAGACAAATACGAAATCAAGACTTGACGAAATCTTCCAAATTATTGAAGGTCTCAAAAATCATCCCATGGAATTTAATGATGTAATAATCAGACAAATTATTGATTGCGTGATTGTTGAATCAAAGGAAAAAATCAAGGTGGTATTTGTCGGCGGATACGAGGTGGAACAGGAGTTATAAAAATATACCTTTATATAAATTTATAGTTTATTTTGTTAAGTGGCAAAATGTATCAAAAAGTCATTGCATATCAGTATAGCATATGCTATACTGATATAGTAAAAGAATTGTAGCATATGCTATATTGGAGGTGCAACAATGACTTTTTCAGAGTTTGTCATTTCTGTCCGCAGGAAACTTAAACTAAGCCAAAAACAATTGGCAACTGCAATTAATGTTAGCTACTCAACTATTAACCGTTGGGAAAATGGTCATGTTGTACCAAGCAATTTGGCGGTAAAGAGTTTTTATGATTTTTGCGAAAACAATTTCATCGATGTTCCTGATGGCCTGTTATGACACTGCTTGCCATTTATCATTGGAAATATTAGGAGGTAAATAATTATGGCAAGAGCAGATTTGTTATGTGAATTAATAAAATACGGTTTAATAAATGATTCTGCGAGTTTTAGGAAAGCCGCAGAAGCATTATGCGCAGAAGAACGTGCAAAGCAGCACACTGTACTTGCAACAAAAATTGATGAATTATTAAAAAATTCGCGCAGACCAACTGCAAAAGAAAATATGACTTCGCCAGCGATTATTCGTGGTGGTATGAATGAACAAAGCTTATTTTCCGAAAAGGTCCCTCGAAAGAGATTGGACCATCTAATTCTTCCAGACAATGTTCGGTCAGCTTGTCAAGATTTAATTATAGAGCAAAACCGTTCTGATTTGCTGCAATCATATGGAATAGAACCTAGAAATAAAATTTTATTAATTGGCCCACCCGGAAATGGTAAAACCTCGTTGGCAGAAGCAATAGCAGAAGCGTTAATGGTTCCACTCCTTACGGTTAGATATGAGAGTATCATTGGCTCCTATCTCGGCGAAACAGCATCCAGATTATCGAAATTGTTTGAGTACGCTAAAACAAGAGAATGTGTCCTGTTTTTTGATGAATTTGAGACATTGGGAAAAGAACGTGGCGATGTTCATGAAACAGGTGAAATTAAGCGAGTCGTAAGTTCTTTACTGATGCAGATTGATGCTCTTCCTAGTTATGTTGTTGCTATTGCCGCTACAAATCATGATACTCTGCTTGATAAAGCAGCATGGCGGAGATTTCAAATCCGGCTTGAAATACCCAGACCAACCCGAAGTCGTTTGGAAGAGTATTATCGCTTTTTTGAAAAAGAAAAAGATTTTAAGTTTGGCCTGCAACCAAGCACACTGGCTAAGAAAACTTTAGGTATAAGCTATGCAGAAGCAGAGGAATTCGCACTCTCAGTTTATAGACAGTATGTTTTAAATCTGCCAAATGATAATGTGAAAGAGATTACTGAGAGAGCAATTCATAGTTGGCAATCTCAAGTGATCGTAGCACATAAAGATCAGAAAGGAGTAGAAACATGCCAGATAGACCTTTAATACTGTTTCCGTCTCCAGAGCATGCGGATCGTGAACACAAAACTCCTGTTTTTACCAGAACCATTAAACCATCTTTCGGAAGGCAATTCACTAGATTACAGCCATCCTTTAGTGTGCTCAAAACCGCTTTTGAGAAAAAGGCACTGAAGATTCAACAGTCTCCAACTGGAATTAATCCTGAGTTTGCATTGGTTTTTGAAATAATTGGAACGGTCGATAGTTTTTATACCGCAGTCAAGCACACTGAAGGTTTTGAATGGATTTTTGATAGCGAATCTGATCCGTTTGAACCGGATGATGATTTCTATCAAATCAATAAAGACTCTGGGCAAAGAGTTGATGATTTTCTAAACGGAAAGCTATATTGCGTAATGTCCAACCAGCAGGCAATGCTTCAATTACTATCATTGTGGCAAAGATACCAAAATGGAGAGGCTGACGTATTCAAGAGAAATTTCACGGGACTCCGTGATATTTTTACTCACATAAAGAACATAAGGAAATGGGAGGCACAGGATAGAATTGCAGAAACGCATGCTGTGGAGTACTGGCGTGAGTCTTTGGAATTCGACGGTAATTCTCCTGTGCCATTTGAAATCGAATTATTTTTTAGAAATGATGCAACAAAACGAAATATTGCTACTGAAACTATTCGCCGAGAAATTCAATCATTAGGCGGTCGTGTGATTCAAAATTGTATAATAAGTGAAATTTATTATCACGGCATGTTAGTTGAACTTCCGAGAATTTCTATTGAAGGTTTAGTTGATCGATACGAAGAAATTGAATTATCGCAGGTTGACGATATCATGTTTTTTCGGCCTACATGCCAATCTGTGTTTGTTTCGACAACTGATTCCGAGAGTTATGTTGCTAACGAGGAAGATGTACCATTACCAAGGGGGGATGCTGTTGTTGCTGTTTTTGACGGTATGCCAATGCAGAATCACCACCTACTACGTGGACGAGTTATCATTGATGATCCTGATGACTACGCTTCGGGATATGAAAGCAAAAATCGCATTCACGGTACATCAATGGTATCACTTGCTATTTACGGCGACCTCAAGAGAAATGATACCCCTATTAGTAGTCCTGTTTATGTGCGTCCTATTCTCCGACCAAAGCAAAGCGGATTTGATAAAGTAACAGAAAGTGTTCCTGATGACAGCTTATTTATTGATGTTCTTCATCGGGCTGTAAGGAGAATGATGGAAGGCGATGGCGAGGAAAGCGCAACTGCCCCCAATACCAAAGTAATTAATCTGTCCATTGGGGATCCTGTTCGGCAATTGGCTGTCACAATGAGTCCAACTGCGCGATTGCTTGACTTTCTCGCTTATAAGTACAAAATTCTGTTTATTATAAGCGCTGGAAATCATCCAGAGGTCGTAAACTTTGTAGGCAAATCATTCGACGAGCTAAAATCTCTTGATATGATACAGCGAAGCAAAGTTTTTGGTGGAATCATTAAGGATAACCAACGCAATCTAAAAATACTTGCACCAGCAGAAAGTTTGAACGGACTGACAATTGGCGCACTATATGATGATTTTACGAATACAAATGAAACAGAGCGTCGTATTTTGGCTGTCGATAGAGGGCTACCTTCCCCTATATCTGCAATTGGTAAGGGCTATCGCTCTGTTATTGCTCCAGACTTGTTTTACTATGGTGGCAGAGAGTTCATCAGGGGAAAACATAATGGTGAAATCGACTGGGTAGAATCTTCGCGTGAACCGGGATGTTTATCTGCCGCTCCATATGGGACAGGCGATATCGATGGATGTGCTTTTTCATTTGGAACTAGTGATGCCGCAGCTCAAATAACACATGAAGCCGCCAAATGCCATGATGTACTTGATCAAGTTTTTCTTAACCAAACAGGTACTAATATGCCAGTTGATTCTACCGCAATCCTTTTGAAGGCGATGCTTGCTCATGGTGCTTCATGGAAACCAATTGCCGACAAACTCGCCCTTACCATGGGTGCTTCACCAAAACAATTAAGTAAGTGGCTCGGAAACGGCATACCTAATATAAACCGTGTTATAGAGTGTACTAAAGAACGCATAACACTTATTGGGCTTGGTGCACTAAAGAAAGATAAGGGAGATATTTTTAAGCTCCCACTTCCTGTGGATTTTTCAACTCGATTAATAAAAAGAAGGCTAACCGTTACATTATCCTACATTTCTCCTGTTGTCTCAAATAAGCAAACATATCGCGGTGCGCAACTGTGGTTTAATATTGATGACGGTGGAAAGGGTCTTGTCCCCGACCGACAAAATACGGAATGGCAAGCAGTCCGAAAGGGTACTTTACAACATGAGATTTTTACTGGAGAAAATTCAATTGTCTGGAATGATGATGACCTTATCATAAAAGTGAACTGTAAAGAAGAAGCTGCCAAAATTAACGAAGCAATACCATACTGTCTATTTGTTAGTTTTGAAGTAGCAGAAGGTTTTAATGTTGATCTGTATGATGATGTCTCTGCAAAAATCCACCAGCGTGTTCAGATTTCAAATAACTAAGAAACGGTAGTACTGCGGACGAACCGATGAAGCTATACCTCAGCCTTTTGGTATTGGACTTTCTGTTCTGAGTTTCGGTTTGGTTTGTGATATGGTCATTTATCTACAATATAAATCATATCGCATTAGCACACTTTGGAGTAAGTTATGTATCGATTGCTCTTATTTTTTACAAAAGTCGTGCTCAGTTACCCGTTCGTCACAAAACGTGATTACGACGGTATGAGAATTCAAATGTCACCTCCCAGACGAAAAATTCTTTCAGTTGTATTAGTTTTATAGTGCGCTATATTGCTTCGTAGTGAAATGCGATTTATTCCTCTAGATATCGCCCTTCAGGCAGTTTCGTGTAAATATAATATTGCTCATACAAGGCAGAGCAAAAGCTAAAATAATAACGATGAAGTTTTTAATTATTTCTGAATTCGCTGGTTCTAAACTACCATAAAAATCGGCAAAAACATCTTTTTATGCTCAACCTTGACAGAATCATAAAATCCGAACATCAATCGGTGATACGTTCGGATTTTTGATTTTTATTAAATATTACTACATAAATAATAATAGTGATTTGCAAAAAATATAAAAAATTCATAGGTAAGTAACATATTGGGTGTCGTAAACAATTAACATTCGCATATAATATATAGAAAGTTGTTGACATAACACGCTGATAGTGTTACAATAATTGCATTATTTTAGAGGAGAGATTGTTGCAGATTAAATTTGCAACATTACAGAGATGAGTAACAGATTAAAAACAAGTGAAGAAAATTTTATTAATTTAAATAACGCTAGTATTGTTCTTGAGAGTCTAGAATCGCAAGAGAAGGGATTTCAGGAGCAATTTTTGACTATGGTACAGGGCAATACTTTTGGCGGAGTTGATATTACTGATTCTAACATCAAAAACAACTCACGATTTATCATAGATCTTTGGGATTGATTATAAAATGTCGGATAAGAAAATTAAATCAGTCAATTGTATGCGAATTGACTATGTTAATATAACCAACGGGGATTTTTTTACAAAAAAACGACTTTCTGAATGGCGCATATTCATTGCTAAATGTTGCTTGGATATATGTGAAGGCTTAATAGCAAAGGTCGCTCCGGAAAATCATGTGTCATATTTTTTGAGTGAATCACTACTAAATGAAGTGGTGGGAGATGCTGTCATTGGCATGTCAAAAATAATTGATAAGACCCCACACCCTGTAGAGCATCCAAATGCTTTTAAAATAGCGGCATATTTAGGTTATTGGTTTTTAAGGCATAAACCTATAAGTATATTATATCCTGATGAAGTTGACTTAGACAATATTGATGTTGCCTCAGGGTGTAATACGGATGCAAAATATTTAAGTTGGCAACTCAAGCATATTAATGAAGCGGTGGCCGTAAATATGGTTACTTCTTTTATTTTTGATTTTGACAAAGAATTGTGTACAAGCGCTCAATGTAAAAAAATAAAACAGCACAATACGTATGAAAAAAAAACAGCCTTTGGATTTGATGATTTTAATCAGCAAAGGCAAATAATGTTACAAAAGATGATGTATTACTTCGTATATAGGGCCATTGCTCCCAAAGTGATAGAACATATGCTTGAGGGGTATGCTTTTCATCCAGCGTGGTGCTTAACAGGTGCACATTGGAATACTACCATATTGGATGATATTACGCAGGCAACTGAGAATTGACGAGGGTTTTTTGTGGATAAAAGTAAAAAAATAGGATTATGTATTATCATTGGTTTTGCTGTATTAGGTATTGCTGGTTCATCAGTTCTGTTTTTTGTCGAACCGCATAATGGCATTGTAAGTATTATTTCGTTGTGGTCTGGAATTATCGGAACAACTGCTTCTGTAGTTCTTAGTGTTGTAGCAATGGTATATTCTAATAAATCATCCCAAGATGCCGAAGAAAGTTTGAAAAAAGTTACAGATCAATATAAAATTTTATGTGATAAATTAAAGAGTGAGGAAATTATAAAAACTCTTGGCAAGCGTGGAATAGAGAAGATCATCGAAAACAATCAAGACAAGTAAGTGGTTATATCAATTAGAACATAGCGGGGCTGTCGCAAATGATTAAAATTTGCGACAGCATCTTTCAGTTATATCGCCTTTGGTGAGTTATATCGTTTCGCAGTGCTATACGGCTTACTCCGTGTGATATTGCCCTTCGTGCAGTTTGGGCGAATATAATATAACTTAGGCAAAGCATAAATATTAACTTTCACAAAGTGAAAATATCACTCTGCCTTAGTCAGAATACCACCTATCACCATGATATTTATTTTCTCTGGTTCGAAACTACCATAAAAATTGCCAAAAACATCTTTTTTGCACAACCCTGACAAGCTTAAAAAACGCCTTAAACATTGAAGTTTAGGGCGTTTTTCTTTTGCGTTCAGCAGAGATAAAACCCCTCTGAAAATCTGTTTGTCTAACAGTTGTCTAACATAATGCTAACTAAGCAGGCTCATTGTCAATAGTTGGGGTAACACGAAAAAACGAAATATATGAAAATTAGGCTCAATGTCAATAAATAGGGGTACCCCGATAAAAACAGAGCCACTGCATCTGATTTGAATTGTTTTGTGCTGTTTAGATACCTAACATTAGCGGATATGTTTCCGCAAGATACAGCCAAGCATTTGCAGCAGTTGTGGGTATAATTTAAACTGCTGCAAAAGTCAGCAAACAAGCCGTTTTTTAAGTCGTTCGCTTATTTCCTTGACATCAAGACTACAGTCTCGACGTTGTGGCACGGTTGTTCAACGAAAAACATACTCAACCCCTATTGTACAAGGGAATGGTGGAACGCACCTTTTCCCTTAAAATCTAGTGGTTCGAGCCTGTGACAACCTTGAATTGTCCTATAATTTGTATAGGCAAACAGGGTAAAGCTCTGTTCCTTAAACTTCATTTTTCATGTCATTCCTACAAACTGGAAGTTGTATCATCATTTATCTTTTTTTGAAAAAAGAAGACTGCCAGATATACCAAAAGATATACCCAGACATATTCCGATTCCAATTCCGGCCATGCTATTTAAGACATTTATAAAAACAACGCTCCAAAGTATTGCTGCGATTATTCCGATAGTGACTCCTATAATTATCCTTTTGTTGTTCATCAGCTTTATCCTCCATAAATTCCGATTTATCTAATTTCTATTAACATCTATTTCACTGTTCATGAACCCCTCAAAGCGGTCGAATTGCAGGATTGCCAGTCAGCTTTTTGTTTTATAAAATTCTCTCAAAAATCCCTGGCATCTAATCCACTCACTCAATTTGCATTATCTAATCCGAGGTTACAACCTGAACGAAATTTTGCGTTGGATATGTTTCCACAAGATATAGCCAAGCATTTGCAGCAGTTGTGCGTATAATTTAAACTGCTGCAAAAAGTCAGCAAACAAGCCGAATTTTATATTGCTTAATTATTTTCTTGACATCAAGACTACGGTCTCGATGTGTGCTGTGTGGGGGAACATATCTACGGGTTGGATTTTTTGGGCTTTGTAGGGGCTGTTTTGAGTTAGGTAGGCTAAATCCCTTGCTAATGTTTCGGGGTTGCAGGAAACATAGACAACCTTTTTCGGAGACATTTTGATTAGTGAGTCGAGAAATTTTCGGTCACTTCCGGCTCTTGGCGGATCCATGAACACAACATCGGGCTTTTCGTCCTCGTCTGCAGCTTCTCTCATGAACTCGCCCGCATCGGCTTTGTAGAAACGGATATTTTTCAGATTATTTGCTCTTGCATTTACGATTGCATCCCTCACGGCATCGCCGTTAAGTTCTGCACCGATAACATTGCCTGCGCCGTTTTTGGCGGCAATTATGCCGATTGTGCCGATTCCGCAGTAGGTGTCAAGCACGGTTTCGTTGCCTTTGAGATTTGCAAATTCAATTGCTTTGCCGTACAAAACTTCGGTTTGAACGGGGTTAATTTGGTAAAAGCTTTTCGGCGAAATTCTGAACCTGCAACCGCAGAGAATATCCTCAATATAACCCTTGCCGTACAGCACTTTCTGATTGTCACCGAGTACAAGGTTGGTGCGGTAGGGGTTTATATTTTGCACAATGGTTGTGATTTCGGGAAACTGTTTCAGAATCGCTTTTACAAAATTGTTTTTTGACGGAAAAACAGGTGTACCTGTCACAAGCACAAGCATAATCTGATTTGTCGCAAAGCCTCTTTTCACAAGAATGTGACGGAGAAAACCTTTGCCTGTGTCCTCGTTATAGGTTGTCATTCTGAAAGAGGGGAGGAGCTTGCGTACTGCAACGATGATTTTGTCGGCAATAACATCCTCTGTCTGACAGCTGTCAATTCCGACAACATGATGACTGCCCGACTGATACACACCAGAAATGATTTTGCCCTTTTTGTCCGTATAAAAAGCCGCCTGAACCTTGTTGCGGTAGTGGTAGGGAGTTTTCATTCCGATAATTTTTTCAACGGTGCAAAAGCGTTTGAGAAGTTTTTCGACTTTCCTCTGCTTGAATTCAAGCTGTTCGGGATATGACAGATTTTGCAGTTGACAACCGCCGCATTTTTTGTAAACGGGACAGCTTTGTTTATTGGTTTCAGGTCTGTTACTCATAATATTTCCTCACATTTTATTGCATTGTATATATCCTTTATTTTATCATCAATCATATTGATATGCAACAGAAACAAACCCTAAATCACAAAGAAAACCGCAGGAGGGAAATCCGCTCCTGCGCTTTCTGATTATTAACCGGTATATCGAAAAATTGAGGATTATCAGGTTATTTGTAATCAATTAAAGATTTGTGTATCCCATAAGGCTTTCGTCAACCTCTTTGGCAACATCTCTGCCCTCACGAATCGCCCAGACAACAAGTGACTGTCCTCTGTGCATATCGCCTGTAACAAATACATTTTCAACATTTGTCTTGTGTGAGCCTTCTGCCGTTGCAACATTGGTTCTTGCGTTTGTTTCAACACCGAATGCCTTGGTTACATAGTTTTCACTGCCGAGGAATCCTGCCGCAATGAGTACGAGTTCAACATCAACCTTGTATTCTGAGCCTTCAACCTCTTTCATCATAAGTCTGCCTGTTTTAGCATCCTTTTCGGGTTTAAGCTTAACAAGCTCCGCACCTACAAGATTACCGTTCTTGTCAGCAATGAACTGCTTAACAGTTGTCTGATAAACTCGTGGATCGTGACCGTAAACTTCAATAGCCTCTTCCTGACCGTAGTCTGTTTTGCAGACTCTCGGCCATTGCGGCCATGGGTTATCGGCACTTCTTGTGTCGGGAAGTTTAGGCATCATTTCAAGCTGGAGAACGGATTTTGCACCGTGTCTGATGCTTGTGCCGACGCAGTCGTTACCTGTGTCGCCGCCGCCGATTACCATTACATTCTTGCCTTTTGCGCTGATGAATGTACCCTCTCTGAGGCTGCAGTCGAGAAGTGACTTTGTTGTTGATTTGAGGAAGTCAACGGCAAAGTAAATGCCGTTAGCCTCTCTGCCGGGAACTTTGATATCTCTCGGATTTGATGCACCGCAAGCAAGGATTACACGGTCAAAGTCCTTGAGAATTTCGCTTGCTTTGATGTCTTTGCCGACATTTGAGCAGGTTTCAAAGGTTACGCCTTCTTCTTCCATAATGTTAATCTTGCGTTCGATAACATCTTTTTCAAGCTTCATATTCGGAATGCCGTACATAAGCAGACCGCCTACTCTGTCATTGCGTTCAAATACCGTTACAGAGTGACCACGCTGATTGAGCTGGTCGGCAGCGGCAAGTCCCGATGGACCCGAACCGATGATTGCAATTTTCTTGCCTGTTCTTACCTTTGGAATTCTTGCGTCTGCAAGACCTTCTTCATAGGCATTTTCAATGATTCCGTATTCGTTGGCTTTTACGCTGACAGCGTCACCGTTTGCACCGCAGGTGCATGCCTTTTCACAGAGAGCAGGACATACACGGGATGTGAATTCGGGGAAGTTGTTTGTAACTTTAAGACGGTTGTAAGCCTGTTCCCAGTTGCCCTTGTAGATGAGGTCATTCCATTCGGGAATGAGGTTGTTAAGCGGACAGCCTGAGAATGCAGAACCAATCTGCATTCCTGCCTGACAGAAAGGCACGCCGCAGTCCATGCATCTTGCACCCTGTTTTTGCTGATCCTCTTTGCTGAGGGGATCGTGAAATTCGTCAAAATTTTTGATTCTTTCTTTTACGGAGTATGCCGGGGCATCCTCACGCTTATATTCCATAAATCCTGTTGGCTTTCCCATAAATATCCCCTCCTTATTTATTATTCACAATTTCGTAGAAAGCTTCAATCTGTGCCTGCTCGTTTGTAAGACCTTTTTCTTCATAAGCGGCAATTGCAGCCATCATTCTCTTGTAGTCGTGCGGAATAATCTTCTTGAATTTCGGAAGATACTCGTCAAAGTTATCAAGGATTTTCTTGCCTCTCTGTGAACCTGTTGCTGCAACATGTTCTTCAATAAGCGTCTTGAGTTCGATTATATCGTACTTTTCGGATACTTCCGAGAAGTGAACCATTTCCTTGTTAAGCTTTGTGTAAAGATCTCTTTCTTCATCAAGAACATAGGCAACACCGCCGGACATACCTGCGGCAAAGTTTTTGCCTGTTTTGCCGATAACAACAACCCGACCGCCTGTCATATATTCACAACCGTGGTCGCCGACACCCTCAACAACTGCCGTTGCGCCTGAGTTTCTTACGCAGAAACGCTCGCCTGCAACACCGTTGATAAATGCCTTGCCGCTTGTTGCACCGTAAAGTGCAACATTACCGATGATGATGTTGTTACCTGCGTCAAATGTTGAGTTCTTCGGAGGATAAACTACCAGCTTACCGCCTGAAAGTCCCTTGCCGAAGTAGTCGTTTGAGTCGCCCACAAGTTCAAGTGTGAGTCCCTTTGGAATGAATGCGCCAAAGCTCTGACCGCCCGAACCGTTGCAGACTACTGTAAATGTATCGTCATCAAGGTTGTTGTAATGCTTTCTTGTAACCTCGGAACCGAAGATTGTACCGAATGAACGGTCAGTGTTCTTAACATTGACTTCAACCTTTTTCTTTGTGCCTTTTGCAAGAACCTTTGCAAATTCTTTGCAGAGGATTCTCTCGTCAAGTGTTGATTCAAGCTTGAAATCATAAAGGCTCTTTTTGTTGTATTCAACCTTTTCCGAAACAAAGTTTGTATCAAGAATGTTAGAAAGGTCAACCTCGGCAGCCTGTCCTGTGATGCCTTCCTTTCTCTTGATGAGGTCAATTCTTCCGACAAGCTCATCAACGGTTTTTACACCGAGCTTTGACATATATTCACGAAGTTCGCTTGCTACAAACTTCATAAAGTTTATTACATATTCGGGCTTGCCGCAGAATCTTTTTCTGAGCTCGGGGTTCTGTGTGGCAACACCGAACGGGCAGGTATCAAGGTTACATACTCTCATCATTGCACAACCGAGAGTTACAAGCGGAGCAGTTGCAAAACCAAATTCCTCTGCACCGAGCATTGCGGCAATTGCAACATCACGGCCGTTCATAAGCTTACCGTCGGTTTCAATAACAACCTTGTTACGAAGGTCGTTCATAATGAGCGTCTGATGAGCCTCGGCAAGACCGAGTTCCCACGGCAGACCTGCATTGTAGATTGAGTTTCTCGGAGCAGCGCCTGTACCGCCGTCATAACCTGAAATAAGGATTACGCCTGCACCTGCTTTTGCAACGCCTGCGGCAACCGTACCTACACCGCATTCCGAAACGAGCTTAACAGAGATTCTTGCGTCTTTGTTAGAATTCTTGAGGTCGTAGATAAGCTGTGCAAGGTCCTCGATTGAGTAAATGTCGTGGTGCGGTGGGGGAGAGATGAGCGATACACCCGGTGTTGAATGACGGGTTTTTGCAATCCAGGGATAAACCTTTTTGCCCGGAAGATGTCCGCCTTCGCCCGGCTTTGCACCCTGAGCCATTTTAATCTGAATTTCGTTTGCAGATGTGAGGTATCTTGATGTAACACCGAAACGACCTGACGCAACCTGCTTGATTGCAGAACATCTGTCAACCTTCTGTCCTTTTGTGAGAAGTCGTTCAAGGCTTTCGCCGCCCTCACCGGAGTTTGACTTGCCGTGAAGCTGATTCATTGCAATCGCAAGTGTTTCGTGAGCCTCCTGTGAGATTGAACCATAGGACATAGCGCCTGTCTTGAAACGCTTTACGATTGAATCAACGCTTTCAACCTCATCAAGCGGAACAGGAGTTTCTGCAAAGTTGAAGTCGAAAAGACCTCTGATGTTTACAGGATCCATTTCTTCGGAAATCATATGAGAATACTTTTTGTAAAGCTCATAGTCGCCTGTTCTTGTTGCCTGCTGGAGCATATATATAGTCTGCGGATTGTAGAGGTGTTCCTCTTTGCCGCTTCTGAACTTGTGTGAACCACGGGATTCAAGCTCATCGCTTACACCGAGGTCAAGCGGATCAAATGCCGCTGTGTGAAGTTTGTCAACATTCTTTTCGATATCCTTGATTGTGATACCGCCGATTCTGCTGACTGTGCCTGTGAAGTATTCATCAATAACATCCTTGCCGATACCGATAGCCTCAAAAATCTGTGAGCCCTGATATGACTGGATTGTTGAAATACCCATTTTTGACGCAATCTTTACGATGCCGTGGAGAACTGCGCTGTTGTAATCGTCAACTGCTGCGTAGTAGTCCTTGTCAAGAAGGTCGTCACCGATAAGCTCGTGAATTGTTTCCTGAGCAAGATACGGGTTGATTGCACTTGCACCGTAGCCGAGAAGTGTTGCAAAATGATGAACTTCTCTCGGCTCACCGCTTTCAAGTATCATTGCAAGTGAGGTCCTCTTCTTTGTTGCAACAAGGTGCTGATGAAGAGCGGATACTGCAAGAAGTGACGGAATTGCAAGGTGGTTTTCGTCAACTCCTCTGTCGGAGAGGATAAGAATATTTGCACCGTCATTGTAAGCCTTGTCAGCTTCAATGAAAAGTCGCTTAACAGCCTTTGAAAGTCTTGTGTTCTTGTAGTAGAGAATCGGGATAACCGCAACCTTAAAGCCCGGAATGTGCATATTCTTGATTTTGAGAATATCGGTTGATGTAAGAATCGGGTTGTGAATCTTCATAACCTTGCAGTTTTCGGGACGCTCCTCAAGGATGTTGCCGTCCTCGCCGATATAAATTGTTGTTGATGTTACAACTTCCTCACGGATTGCGTCAATCGGCGGGTTTGTAACCTGTGCAAAGAGCTGTTTGAAGTAGTTGAAAAGCGGCTGCGGTTCTTTTGAAAGAACTGCAAGCGGACTGTCTGTACCCATTGCGGCAATTGACTCTGTGCCGTTTTTTGCCATAGGAAGGATTGATGTCATAACATCTTCGTAGGTATATCCGAAAGCCTTCTGGAGTTTTTGTCTTTCTTTATATGAATGCTCCTCAACCTTCATATTAGGAATTTTGAGGTCTTTAAGACAAACAAGATTACTGTCGAGCCATTCGCCGTAAGGCTGTTTTGACGCATAATACTCTTTAAGTTCATCGTCATCAATGAGTCTGCCCTGAACCGTATCGACAAGAAGCATTTTGCCCGGGCGAAGTCTTTCCTTTGTAACAATCTTTGCGGGATCAATAGGAAGTGCGCCGACTTCCGATGAAAGAATGAGGTTGCCGTCATTCGTGATGTAATATCTTGACGGACGCAGACCGTTACGGTCAAGAACCGCACCCATAATATCACCGTCAGAGAAAAGGATTGACGCAGGACCGTCCCACGGCTCCATCATTGTTGCATAATACTGATAGAAGTCCTTTTTCTTCTGGCTCATTGTGCCGTTATTATCCCACGGCTCCGGAATTGTAATCATAACGGCAAGAGGAAGCTCCATGCCGCTCATTACGAGAAATTCAAGTGTGTTATCAAGCATTGCAGAGTCTGAACCCTCTGTGTTTACAACAGGAATAACCTTGTCAAGGTCGCCCTTGAGATGCTCCGAACGCATTGTTTCCTCACGGGCAAGCATCTTGTCAGCGTTGCCTCTGATTGTGTTGATTTCACCGTTGTGAACAATCATTCTGTTAGGATGAGCTCTCTGCCAGCTTGGATTTGTGTTGGTTGAAAAACGGGAGTGAACCATAGCGATTGCAGACTCGTAATCATCGTCCTGAAGATCAAGGAAGAAGTTACGGAGATCGCCGACAAGGAACATACCTTTATATACAATAGTTCTGCTTGAAAGCGAAACTACATATGTGTCTTCATTACTCTGTTCAAAAACTCTTCTTGCAACATAGAGCTTTCTGTCGAACGGAAGACCTCTCTTTACGCCGTGAGGTCTTTTGATAAAGCACTGCATAATTGCAGGCATACATTCAACAGCTCTGTGACCGAGGACCTCGGGCTTTGAAGGAACATTTCTCCAACCGAGAACTGTAAGACCTTCTTTTTCTGCAATGATTTCAAACATCTTTTTTGCCTGATTTCTTGCAAGCTCATTCTGAGGGAAGAAGAACATACCTACAGCGTAATCTCTTTCGGAACCGAGCTTAATGCCGATTTCAGCAGCTGCCTTCTTAAAAAATTTGTGTGAAATCTGGAGAAGAATACCTACGCCGTCACCTGTTTTGCCTTCGGCATCCTTACCTGCTCTGTGTTCGAGAGTTTCAACAATTGTCAGAGCGTTTGCCACGGTGTCGTGTGACTTGATACCCTTAATATTAACAACAGCTCCGATACCGCAGTTATCATGTTCAAACTTCGGAGAATACAGAGTCTTGTTGTTCTCTCTGACTGTCTGTTCCATTAATGATCACCCTTTCCTGTTAATCACAAAAATTATTCAGCGGACTTTTTATATACATATATATGTAAAAGGAAGTTTGCTTTCGTAAACTTATCGGTTCAAAGTGGCAATTAATGTTCTGCCGGTTAATAATCAATCATATATATGTAATTGTAAAATGCCCAATCTCTTCTCAGCGGTAAAACCGCTATGCTCAGCCTGTGCTATATCCTGCAAAGGTGAATGTGCAGGTCGGCTGATATTCTGAAATGCCCTGTCATCGTTGATCAAGAAAAATCAGCACTTAGATTATATAACTATACATTGTGCTTTGTCAAGGGAAAATAGAGGAAAATTGCAACTTTTAAGGGTAAAACTTTCATTTTACTGTGATTGTTGTAGAAAATATGCAACTCTTATTGGTATTTCAGCTTAATTTTGCAGGAAATTTAATAAAACTTGCAATTTCAAAACTTTTTTCAAAAAATGTATTGACAAATTCGCAAAAGTGGAATATACTAACAACATCAAAGACAGCAAGGGCGCTGTGAGCTGAGGCTTACAGTGTCCTTTTCTGTTTTTATAAAGCAAAAATCAGACCATTAAAATTTATTTTCAAAATGGATAGGAGAGAATTAAAATGGCAAAAGTTCCCGAAATTTTTGGCAGCATGGTATTTAATGACCAGAAGATGCAGGAAAGACTTCCAAAGTCAACTTACAAGGCTTTGAAAAAGACAATCCAGAACGGTGAACCGCTTGACCTCAGCGTTGCAAATGTTGTTGCGGCTGCTATGAAGGACTGGGCAGTTGAAATGGGCTGTACCCACTACACACACTGGTTCCAGCCGATGACAGGTATCACAGCCGAAAAGCATGACAGCTTTATCGCACCGAACGGTGAAGGTCAGGTTATCATGGAGTTCTCAGGTAAAGAGCTTGTAAAGGGCGAGCCTGATGCTTCTTCGTTCCCAAGCGGCGGTATTCGTGCCACATTCGAGGCAAGAGGCTATACAACATGGGATCCGACATCATATGCATTCGTTAAGGACGGAACACTTTACATTCCTACAGCATTCTGTTCTTATACAGGCGAGGTTCTCGATAAGAAAACTCCTCTTCTTCGTTCAATGGAGAGAATTAATACAGAGGCTGTAAAGATTCTTCATCTTCTCGGCAAAGAAAATGTTACAAGAGTTACAACAACAGTAGGTCCGGAGCAGGAATACTTCCTTATTGATAAGGACGCTTACGACCAGAGAGAGGACCTTATTTATACAGGCAGAACACTTTTCGGTGCAAAAGCTCCTAAAGGACAGGAACTTGACGACCATTACTTCGGTGCAATCAAGACAAGAGTTGCTGCTTATATGAAAGACCTTGACGAGGAACTCTGGAAACTCGGTATCCTTGCAAAGACAAAGCATAACGAAGTTGCTCCTTCACAGCACGAGCTTGCTCCTATCTTCACAACAACAAACATTGCAACCGACCACAATGAGCTTACAATGGAAGTTATGAAGAAAGTTGCCGAAAGACACGGTCTTGTTTGTCTTCTTCATGAAAAGCCGTTTGCAGGTGTTAACGGTTCCGGTAAGCACAACAACTGGTCAATTTCAACCAACACAGGCGAAAACCTTCTTGATCCCGGCAAGACTCCTGAAAACAACCTTCAGTTCCAGCTTTTCCTTGCAGCAGTTGTAAAGGCTGTTCACGAGTATCAGGATCTTCTCAGAATCACGGTTGCATCGGCAGGTAACGACCACCGTCTCGGCGCTAACGAAGCACCGCCTGCAATCATTTCAATGTATCTCGGTGATGACCTCGGCGAACTCGTTGATTCAATCATCAATGACAGAGAATATGTAAGCAAGGGTAAGCAGAAGATGAGAACAGGCGTTGATGTTCTTCCTGACTTTATGAAGGACACATCAGACCGTAACCGTACATCACCTTTTGCATTCACAGGTAACAAGTTTGAATTCAGAGCACTTGGTTCTTCACTTAACATTGCCTGTCCTAACTATATGCTCAACACTATGGTAGCCGAAGAACTTTCAGAGTTCTACGATGAGCTTAAAGATGCGGATGATATGGACGCAGCTATCAAGGCTCTTGTTAAGAAAGTATTCACAGAGCATCAGAACATTATCTTCAACGGCAACAACTACGCTCCCGAGTGGGTTGAAGAGGCTGAAAGAAGAGGACTTCTTAACCTCAAGTCACTTCCTGACGCAATGGAACACTTCCTTGACAAGAAGAATATTGACCTCTTTGTTAAGAATAAGATTTGTTCGGCAGACGAAATCCGTGCAAGATATGAAATTGAGCTTGAAAGCTATTCTAAGCAGATTAACATTGAGGCTCTCACAATGATTGATATGGCTAAGAAGAACATTCTTCCTGCCGTTACATCATATGTAAGAGATCTTACGGATACAGCACTTGCCAAGAAGGCACTTTCAGACGCTATTCCTACAAGTGTTGAGGAAGACCTTATTACAAGCCTTTCAAACAAACTTGTATGTTTCTCAAAGAAAACTGCAGAGCTTGAAGAGGCTGTTATCAAGGCAAGCGACTACAGCGATGACAACCTCAAGTATGCTAAGTACTACAGAGAAACAGTATTTGCACTTATGCAGGAACTCAGAGCTGTCGGTGACGCAATGGAAACAGAAACAGCTTCGGAATACTGGCCTTATCCTTCATACGGCGAACTTCTTTTCGGTGTGTGATTGATAGAACCTCTATTTATACTAAATAACATTATTTATATTGTATAACTGGTAACACAACGGCGTGTGATTGACAGAATTAAACTGTCAACTCCACGCCGTTTTTGTTATTTTGATAAAAGGAGAGATTTATATGGCAGAACTAATTTACGGAGGCACAGGCGTCTGGTTTATGATTGGCGCATTACTCGTGTTCTTTATGCAGTGCGGATTTGCAATGGTTGAAACCGGTTTTACAAGAGCTAAAAACGCAGGTAACATCATTATGAAAAACCTGATGGACTTTTGTATCGGTACGGTTGTATTCAGCCTGTTAGGCTTCGGACTTATGATGTCTGAGGACTATGTTGCAGGATTCATCGGTGTTCCAAACCTCAATATGTTCACAGACTGGATGAACTTTGATTGGAACTCATTCGTATTCCAGCTTGTATTCTGTGCTACAGCAGCTACTATCGTTTCAGGTGCTATGGCAGAGCGTACAAAATTCTCGGCATACTGTGTTTACAGCGCAATTATTTCACTCGTTGTTTACCCGATTGAAGCAGGTTGGGTTTGGAACGGTCAGGGTTGGCTTGCACAGCTCGGCTGTATCGACTTTGCAGGTTCAATCGTAATTCATATGGTCGGCGGTATCTCGGCACTTGTCGGCGCAATCATTCTCGGACCCCGTATCGGTAAGTACGGCAAGAACGGCAAGGTAAACGCTATCCCCGGTCACAGCATCACACTCGGTGCTCTCGGTGTATTCATTCTTTGGTTTGCATGGTACGGCTTTAACGGTGCCGCTGCTGAAGACGGCGCTCGTCTCGGTCAGATTCTTCTTACAACAACAATTGCTCCGGCAGTTGCAACAGTAACAACCATGCTCTTTACATGGATCAAGAACGGCAAGCCTGATGTTTCAATGTGTCTTAACGCATCACTCGCAGGTCTTGTAGCAATCACGGCAGGTTGTGCAGATGTTGACGCAATCGGCGCAGCAGTTATCGGTATCGTTTCAGGTATCCTCATCGTAGTAGCAGTTGAATTTGTTGATATCAAGCTTAAAATAGATGATCCTGTCGGCGCATTCTCGGTACACGGCGTAAACGGTATGTGGGGCGGCCTTGCAGTAGGTCTTTTCGCAACAGGTAACGGTCAGAACGGCATCACAGGTCTTTTCTACGGCGGTGGCTTTGCTCAGCTTGGTAAGCAGGCTCTCGGTATTGTTACAATCGTAGCTTGGACAGTTGTTTGCATGATTATCGTATTCACAATCATCAAAAAGACAGTAGGTCTTCGTGTTACAAAGGACGAAGAAATGAAGGGCCTCGATATCTGCGAGCACGGTCTTATCAGCGCATATGCAGACTTTATGCCAATCGGTGTCGGTACAGCTTCACTTGATGAAACATTTGATGTTGACAGCAATGTTCCTGTAACTCAGGCAGTTCCCGTTCAGCTTGCAGGCAAGTATGATATGGCTACCGACGGCACAAAGATTACTAAGATTGACATTCTTCTCAAGCAGTCAAAGCTTGAAGCTCTTAAAGAAGAAATGGATAAGCTCGGCATCACAGGTATGACAGTATCTCAGGTACTCGGTTGCGGTGCTCAGAAGGGTAAAGCAGAGTATTACCGTGGTGTTGCTATTGAAAGTAACCTCCTTCCTAAGATGAAGGTTGAAATCGTAGTTTGCAAGGTTCCTGTAAAGGCAGTTGTTGATGCGGCTGTTAAGGCACTTTACACAGGTCACATCGGTGACGGCAAAATCTTTATCTATGATGTTGAAGATGTTGTTAAGGTTAGAACAGGCGAAACAGGCTACGACGCTATGCAGGATGTTGAATAATCCCCAATAGCTTAATTAACCCTATCCTTTTTAATTCACATAAACCGAGACGCCCCGAACGGCAATAGCTGTTCGGGGCGTTTTGGCTCTATACTATATATAGTGTCAAAAATCAAAGTTTACAATATGAAGGATATTTGAATTATACAGCTTAAAACCATAAATAATAATGAAAAGACAATTTGTTGTAAAGCCCGAAAAATGTTGAAAAGTGTAAAACAAATTTGCAATGAAAATGTTTTTACAAAATTGTAAAAAATATTGTCATAATTCCTTTAAGTAAATAACAATAGGGGTTAATCTTGTAAAATAATAAGATGAATGAAACAATATGCGGTGGTGAGGTTCTTGAAAAATGCTTTGTTGATTTCACACTCTGAACAGAGTGCCGTTTCTTTGTCACAATTGCTCGGAAGCGAAGGCTATACGGAGATTTCCGTCTGCCAAACCTCACAGGAGGCTAAGGAGCTTGCAAATGGTGAGGTTTTTGACCTCATCTGCGTCAATGCACCGCTTGAAAAGGAAAACGGCATTGAGCTTTCAAAGTACTTTGCCGGAACAACCCGTTCAAGTGTTGTGATTATCGTTTCGCAGCGTAATGCGGATTATGTGAATGACGCGCTCACGGAGCACGGTGTTCTTGTTATTGCAAAGCCCGTAAACAAGCACCTGTTTCACCACTTTTTGCAGTTTACGGAATGTTTTAAGATGCGTATGTTCCGTGTGATTGAGGAAAATGAAAAGCTCAAGCATATGGTTGCGGATATGAAGATAATAAACAGAGCAAAGTTCCTGCTTATTACCTGCCTTAATATGTCCGAAGATCAGGCGCATCGCTATCTTGAAAAACAGGCTATGGATCTCAGAACAAGCAAGCTTGAGGTTGCAAAGCAGGTTATCAGAACATATGAGAACTGACTGCGATTTTTTTAGTTTATTGAAAGGAATGTGTTTTTATGAGCCGTGCGGCATACTTAATCCTTGAAAACGGAACAGTTTTTGAGGGCAAGGCGTTTGGTGCCGAAAAAGAAACTACGGGAGAACTTGTTTTTACTACAGCAATGACAGGTTATCTTGAAACACTCACCGACCCCAGCTATTACGGTCAGGTGGTTATTCAGACATTCCCTTTAATCGGCAACTATGGTGTTATCCCTGCCGATTTTGAGAGTGACTCTCCGTCGCTGAAAGGTTATATTGTACGAGAATGGTGCCAAGTTCCTTCAAACTTCCGTTGTGAGGGTGATCTTGACACCTTTTTAAAAGAGTCGGGAATTCCCGGCATTTACGGAATCGACACCCGTGCGCTCACAAGAATTGTGCGTGAATACGGTGTTCTGAACTGCAAAATCTCCTATTCTCCCGATGTAACAAAGGAAGAACTTGACGAGATTAAGAACTATGTTATTACAGAGGCTGTTGAAAGCACTACTATAAAAGAAAAAGAGCATTTTGACGCTGAAAACGGCGACCTCAATGTTGTGCTTATGGATTTTGGCGCAAAGCATAACATCGGCAGAGAGCTTGTTAAGAGAGGCTGTAACCTTACAGTCGTTCCCGCCCACACAACAGCGGATGAAATTAAGGCTATGAATCCCGACGGCGTAATGCTTTCAAACGGACCGGGAGATCCTTCGGACAACACAGAGATTATTGCAGAGCTCAAAAAGCTTTGTGACTTCGGGATCCCGACCTTCGGTATATGTCTCGGTCACCAGCTCCTTGCACTTTCACAGGGTGCAAAAACAGAAAAGCTCAAGTACGGTCACAGAGGTGCAAACCAGCCTGCAAAAGAGGTTGAAACAGGCAGAGTTTACATTACATCACAGAACCACGGCTACGCTGTTGTAAGCGACAGTATGCCCGAAAACGGCAAAGTAAGCTTTGTAAACGGTAATGATAACACCTGCGAGGGCGTAAACTACACAAATATGCCTGCTTTCTCGGTTCAGTTCCATCCGGAAGCTTGCGGCGGTCCTCACGATACAGCATTTTTATTTGACCGTTTTATTGAATTGATGAAGAACAACAAAAAATAAGAGTCCGAAATTCGGATTACTATTCAGCATAAGAACAGATACAATAATTACTTGAACGAGGAATGATTATATGCCACTCAAAAAGAATATCAAACGAGTTATGGTAATCGGTTCGGGCCCTATCGTAATCGGTCAGGCTGCCGAATTTGACTATGCAGGCACACAGGCTTGCCGTGCGCTTAAAGAAGAAGGACTTGAGGTTATTCTCGTAAACTCAAACCCTGCTACAATTATGACTGATAACGCAATGGCTGATAAAATCTACATTGAGCCGTTGACGCTTGAAACAGTTAAGAGAATCATCAAAAAGGAACGCCCTGACAGCCTTCTTTCAACCCTCGGCGGTCAGACGGGTCTTACCCTTTCAATGCAGCTTGCAAAAGAGGGCTTCCTTGATAAATACAATGTTCAGCTTCTCGGTGCAAACCCCGAAACAATCGACAAGGCAGAGGACAGACAGCTTTTTAAGGACACAATGATTGAAATCGGTCAGCCTGTTATTCCGTCACTTGTTGTTACAGATGTTGAATCAGCTGTTAAGTTTGCCGATGAAATCGGTTATCCTGTAATTATCCGTCCTGCATTCACACTCGGCGGTACAGGCGGCGGTATTGTCGATAACGAGGAAGAGCTTCGTGAAATCACATCAAACGGTCTTGAGCTTTCTCCTATCACACAGGTGCTTGTTGAAAAATGTATCTCAGGTTGGAAAGAAATCGAGTTTGAGGTTATGCGTGACAGCGACGGAAATGTTATTACTGTCTGCTCAATGGAAAACTTCGATCCTGTAGGCGTTCACACAGGCGACTCAATCGTTATCGCTCCTACGGTAACACTTGCCGACAAGGAATATCAGATGCTCAGAAGTGCGGCTCTCAACATTATCTCTGCACTTAAGGTAGAGGGCGGTTGTAACTGCCAGTTCGCACTCAACCCCGAAACATTTGAATATGCGGTTATCGAGGTTAATCCCCGTGTATCCCGTTCATCGGCACTTGCGTCAAAGGCAACAGGTTATCCTATTGCAAAGGTTGCCGCTAAAATTGCTATCGGTTACACACTTAATGAAATCAAAAATGCCGTTACAGGTACAACATACGCTTGCTTTGAGCCGGCGCTTGACTATGTTGTTGTAAAATTCCCGAAATGGCCTTTCGATAAATTTGTATATGCAAAGAGAACACTCGGTACTCAGATGAAGGCAACAGGCGAGGTTATGGCTATTGCTCCGACATTTGAGCAGGCTATTATGAAAGCCGTAAGAGGTGCCGAGATTTCTCACGATACTCTCAACGACAAGGAATTTGCAGAGCTTTCAAACGCATCGGTTTATGACAGACTCAGCGTTTGCGATGACAGAAGAATCTTCTGCGTATATGAGGCTCTCAAGAGAGGCATTACAGTAGAACAGATTCACAACATCACTCTCATTGACGAGTGGTTCCTTGAAAAGCTCAAAAATCTTATTGCCGTTGAAAACGAACTCAAGAACGGCGAGCTTACGGAGGATCTCTATGTTCGTGCCAAGAACAAGGGATTCCTTGACAGAACAATTGAAAAAATCACAGGCAAGAAGGTTGAAAATCCGCTTGTTCCTGTTTATAAAATGGTTGATACCTGCGCCGCAGAATTTGAGGCTGAAACTCCTTACTTCTATTCAACATTTGATAAGGAAAATGAAGCTGAGGAATTCATCAGAGAGCAGAAGAGCGATAAGAAAACAGTTATTGTATTCGGTTCGGGTCCTATCAGAATCGGTCAGGGTATCGAATTTGACTATGCATCTGTTCACTGCGTATGGGCGCTCAAAAAGGCAGGCTACGATGTTGTTATCGTAAACAACAACCCCGAAACAGTATCAACAGACTTTGACACAGCCGACAGACTTTATTTTGAACCGCTCACAACCGAAGATGTTATGGGCATAATAAAGACAGAGAATCCGTTCGGTGTAGTTGTTGCATTCGGCGGACAGACAGCAATTAAGCTTACAAAGTTCCTCAGCGACAACGGTGTAAATATTCTCGGCACATCATACGATGCCATTGATATGGCAGAGGACAGAGAGCGTTTTGACGAGCTTCTTGAAAAGTATCATATCAAGCGTCCCCGTGGCGTAACGGTTATGACAACAGACGAGGCTCTCGATGTTGCAGACAAAATCGGTTATCCTGTTCTTCTCCGTCCGTCATATGTTCTCGGCGGTCAGAATATGATTATTGCATTCAACGAAGATGATGTCAAAGAGTATATGGCAATCATTCTTGCACAGAATATTGAAAATCCGATTCTTATTGATAAGTACCTTCAGGGTACAGAGCTTGAAGTTGACGCCATTTGTGACGGTGAAGATATTCTTATTCCGGGTATTATGGAGCATATCGAGCGTGCCGGTGTTCACTCGGGCGACTCAATTGCGGTTTATCCGGCATGGAATCTCTCAGACAGAATGACTCAGATTATTATTGAAAGCTCAAAGAACCTTGCAATCGAACTCCGTACAAAGGGACTTGTAAACATTCAGTACCTTATCTATAAAGACGAACTTTATGTTATCGAGGTAAATCCCCGTTCTTCAAGAACAATCCCTTACATCAGTAAGGTAACAGGCGTTCCTATGGTTGACCTTGCAACAAGAGCAATGCTCGGTGAAAAGCTCAAAGATATGGGCTACGGCACAGGTCTTTACAGAAAGAGTCCTTACATTGCGGTTAAGGTTCCCGTATTCAGTTTTGAAAAGCTTATCAATGTTGATAACCACCTCGGCCCCGAGATGAAGTCAACAGGTGAAGTTCTCGGTGTTGCAGGCACACTTGAGGAGGCTCTCTATAAGGGACTCATCGGTGCAGGCTACAAGATGAAGAAAAAGGGCGGTGTGTTCATCACAGTCCGTAATTCTGATAAGGCTGAAATCGGTGAAATCGCAAAGAAATACTACGACCTCGGATTCAGAATCTACGCAACAGAGGGTACAGCGGATGTACTCAAGAAGTACGGTATTGACGCCGTAAGCGTAAAGAAGATTCACGAGTCCAAGACAAACAATACTCTTACACTCATTGAATCGGGCAAGATTCAGTATGTTATTTCAACATCTGCAAAGGGCAGAATTCCTTCAAGAGATTCTGTTAAAATTCGTCGTAAGACTGTTGAAAGAAATATTCCGTGTCTTACATCTCTTGACACGGCAAATGCACTTGCAGATTGCCTCAAGAGCCACTATTCACAGCACAGCACGGAGCTTATCGACATTAACCACATGAGAGAGGAAAAGCTTATGTTAAAATTCACTAAGATGCAGGGTATAGGCAACGACTATATCTATTGCAGCACTTTTGATCAGGAAATCAGCAACCCCGAGGCGCTTGCCGTAAGACTTTCTGACAGACATTTCGGTATCGGCGGCGACGGTATTATTCTTGTTTGCCCTTCAAAGGTTGCAGACGCAAAGATGAAAATGTACAACCTTGACGGTTCAGAGGGTAAGATGTGCGGTAATGGTATCCGTTGCGTAGGTAAGTTCCTCTATGACCATGGTATGGTTGATATCAACGAAAAAGACGAAATTACAATTGAAACACTCAGCGGTATCAAGAAACTCAAGGCTTATACTTCAGGCGGAAAGGTTAACCGCCTCAGAGTTGATATGGGCAAGGCTATTCTTGATCCGAAGGAAATTCCTGTTGTTCTTGACGGTGACAAGGTTGTTGACAGACCTGTTGAAATTGCAGGCAAGAACTATAACATCACCTGCGTATCAATGGGCAACCCACACTGCGTGGTATTTATGGACGATATTGATAATCTTGATATTGAAACCGTAGGACCGGAGTTTGAAAACGATAAGCTCTTCCCTGAAAGAGTGAATACAGAATTTGTAACAGTTCTCGATGACCATACAATCAAGATGAGAGTGTGGGAGCGTGGCTCAGGCGAAACATGGGCTTGCGGTACAGGTGCTTGTGCCGTTGCGGTTGCCGCTTGTGAAAACGGTTTCTGCAAAAAGGGCGAAGACATCAAGATTAAGCTCAAGGGCGGCGATCTTATTATCAACTATACTGATGAAACGGTATATATGACAGGTAATGCGGAAAAAGTATTTGAAGGCGAAGTTGAGGTGTAATCGTGGAGATAACCGAACATAAGAAAAATAAAAAATATATATTTGTAACAGGCGGTGTCGTATCCGGTCTTGGCAAGGGTATCACAGCCGCATCTCTCGGCAGACTTTTAAAGGCAAGAGGGCTCAAGATTGTTGCTCAAAAGCTTGACCCGTATATCAATGTTGATCCGGGTACAATGAGCCCGTATCAGCACGGCGAGGTATATGTAACGGAGGACGGTGCAGAAACCGACCTCGACCTCGGCCATTATGAGCGTTTTATTGATGAGGATCTTAACAAGTATTCAAACCTCACAACAGGTAAGGTTTACTCAAATGTTCTTGAAAAGGAGCGTCACGGCGACTACCTCGGTAAGACAGTTCAGGTAATTCCTCACATCACAAATGAAATTAAGTCTTTTATCTACAATGTAGGTGAAAAGACCAATGCCGATGTTGTAATTACGGAAATCGGCGGTACGGTGGGTGATATCGAAAGCCAGCCGTTCCTTGAGGCTATCCGTCAGGTATCTCTTGAAGTCGGCAGAGAGAACAGCATCTTTATTCATGTAACTCTCGTTCCCTATATCAAGGGCAGTGAGGAACACAAATCAAAGCCGACACAGCATTCTGTAAAAGAGCTTCGTTCACTCGGTATCAATCCCGATATCATCGTTCTTCGTTGTGACGAACCTCTTGAGGAGAGCATTTTCAACAAGATTGCACTTTTCTGCAATGTAAAGCCGGATTGTGTAATCGAAAATATTACTCTCCCAACGCTTTATCAGGCACCTCTTATGCTTGAAAAGAGCAATTTCTCAAATGTTGTATGTCGTGAGCTCAATATTGTAACGGACAAAAAGCCCGACCTTTCCGAGTGGGAAGAAATGCTTAGCCGTATCAACAACCGCACAAAGAAATGCACGATTGCTCTTTGCGGTAAGTATGTTGCTCTCCATGACGCATATCTTTCTGTTGCAGAGGCACTTCGTCACGGTGGCTATGAAAATTCCGCCGATGTTGAAATCAAGTGGGTTGACTGCGAACTTCTCACAAAGTACAAGGTTGATGAGCTTCTCGGTGATGTTGACGGTATCCTCGTTCCGGGCGGCTTCGGTAACAGAGGTATCGAAGGTAAGATTATGGCTGCAAAATATGCCCGTGAGCATGATATCCCGTATCTCGGAATCTGTCTCGGTATGCAGACTGCAGTAATCGAATACGCAAGAGATGTTCTCGGCTATGCTGATGCCAACAGCGGTGAGTTTACACCAGAGGGCAAGCATAATGTTATTGACCTTATGCCCGAACAGGAAGGCATTGAGGATATGGGCGGCACAATGCGTCTTGGTGCATATCCGTGTGTTATCAATCCCGATTCGCTTATGGCTAGGGCTTACGGTCAGCATGAAATTTCCGAGCGTCACCGTCATCGTTATGAGTTCAATAACGATTTCAGAGAGGAAATTGAAAATGCAGGCATGAAGATTACAGGTACTTCGCCTAACGGACTTCTTGTTGAGGCTGTTGAAGTTCCCGACAACCGTTTCTTCGTTGCTGTTCAGTATCATCCCGAATTCAAGTCACGCCCGAATCGTGCTCATCCGCTTTTCAGAGAATTTATTAAGGCATCACTTGAAAAGTAATTGATTTTTCCACTTAACTTTCAGATTTAAAGGACTGATTTTAATGAAGATTAACAGAAATTTTGACAATCTCGTTCCTAACTATCTTTTTGCAGATGTTGCAAAAAAGACAAATGCATATATTGCGGCTCATCCCGATAAAAAGGTTATCAAGCTTGGTATCGGCGATGTAACCCTTCCGCTTGCTCCTGTTGTTGTTGAGGCAATGAAAAAGGGCGCAGAGGATCTTGCTCACAAGGAAACCTTCAAGGGCTATCCCGATTATGAGGGCTACGAGTTTCTCAGACAGGCTATTTCAGATTATTACAAGAGCTTTGGTGTTGCAGTAGGCGCTGACGAAATCTTTGTATCAGACGGTGCAAAGTCTGACTGCGGTAACATAGGCGACATCTTCTCAAAGGATAATGTTGTTCTCGTAACAGACCCTGTTTACCCCGTATATGTTGACTCAAACATTATGGCAGGCAGAGAAATCGTTTATGCTACATCAAATGAGGCAAACGGCTTTGCCGCTCTTCCTGATGAAAATGTAAAGGCAGACATCATCTACCTTTGCTCACCTAACAACCCGACAGGCTCTGCATACAACGCTGAACAGCTCAAGACTTGGGTTGACTATGCTCTTAAAAACGATGCAATAATCCTCTACGATTCAGCGTATGAGGCATTCATCACAGAGGATCTTCCTCGTTCAATTTTTGCAATCGAAGGTGCAAGAAAGTGTGCAATTGAAATGTGCTCACTTTCAAAGACAGCAGGCTTCACAGGTACAAGATGCGGTTACACGATAATTCCTAAGGAGCTTGAGCGTGACGGTCACAATATCTATGCAACATGGTACCGCCGTCAGGCAACAAAGTTCAACGGTGTTTCATGGCCTGTTCAGTGTGCTGCTGCCGCTGTATTCAGCGAAGAAGGTCAGAAGCAGATCAAGGAGAACATTTCTTACTATCAGGAAAATGCAAGAATTATCGCATCTGCTCTTGATGAACTCGGCATCTACTACACAGGCGGTAAGAACTCACCTTACATCTGGCTCAAATGTCCGAACAATATGGGCAGTTGGGAATTCTTTGACCTCCTCCTCAACGAGGCAAATGTTGTAGGTACTCCGGGTGAGGGCTTTGGCGAAAACGGTGCCGGCTACTTCCGTCTTACATCATTCGGTGACAGAGAAAACACGATTGAGGCTGTTGAGAGAATCAAAAAGGTTCTCACAAACCTCTCAAAGTAATTTGATTGAATTCAGATTATTATATTGAATAAAACACACAGCGGATAACCCGAATTTTAAGGTTATCCGCTGTTCTTATACGGTGAGCCGCCCCTACGCAAAAAAAGGACATTCCATTTGGAATGTCCTTTTGATATCATATTATATTATAATCAGAACTTAATCTTTTCAGCAATATAATCGTTGAGCTTGTCAATTGCAACTCTTTCCTGCTGCATTGTGTCACGGTCACGAACCGTTACACAACCGTCGTCAACAGACTCAAAGTCATATGTGATACAGAATGGAGTACCGATTTCGTCCTGTCTTCTGTAACGCTTGCCGATTGAACCGGCATCGTCATAATCAGTCATAAAGTCGGCTGAAAGCTGTTCATAAACCTTGCCGGCCTGCTCGTTGAGCTTCTTTGAAAGCGGAAGAACGCAAGCTTTGTACGGAGCAAGTGTCGGATGAAGTCTTAACACAACTCGTGTATCCTTTTCGTCAATAACTTCTTCATCGTAAGCCTCAACAACAAGAGCAAGGAAAAGACGCTCAACACCGAGTGACGGCTCAATAACATACGGAATGTACTTCTCGTTTGTTGTCGGATCAAAATACTCAAGTGTCTTACCGCTTGTTTTGCTGTGCTGTGTAAGGTCATAGTCTGTTCTGTCGGCAACGCCCCAAAGCTCGCCCCAACCGAACGGGAAGAGATATTCAAAGTCTGTTGTGGCTTTTGAATAGAAACAAAGCTCCTCTTTTGCATGGTCACGAAGACGGAGATTTTCTTCCTTAATATTGAGAGAATAGAGCCAGTCACGGCAGAAACCTCTCCAGTATTCAAACCATTCAAGGTCAGTGCCCGGCTTGCAGAAGAATTCAAGCTCCATCTGCTCAAACTCACGAACACGGAAAATAAAGTTACCGGGTGTGATTTCGTTTCTGAAAGATTTACCGATTTGTGCAACACCGAAAGGAACTTTCTTACGGCTTGTTCTCTGAATGTTAGAGAAGTTCACGAAAATGCCCTGAGCAGTTTCGGGACGAAGATAAATTTCATTCTTGCTGTCCTCTGTAACGCCCTGGAATGTTTTGAACATAAGGTTGAACTGACGAATGTCGGTAAAGTTGTGCTTGCCGCAGTTAGGACACGGAATCTCTTTTTCCTTGATGTAATTCATCATTTCTTCATTTGTCCAGCCTGCAACATTTGTACCGTCAAAATCTTCAATAAGGTTGTCGGCACGGTGACGGGTTTTACATTCCTTACAATCCATAAGCGGATCAGAGAAACCGCCGAGATGACCCGATGCAACCCATGTCTGCGGGTTCATAAGAATTGCAGAGTCAAGACCTACATTATATTTGTTCTGCTGAACAAACTTTTTGAGCCATGCGTTTTTGATATTGTTTTTAAGTGTAACACCGAGCGGACCGTAATCCCATGTGTTTGCAAGACCGCCGTAAATTTCGGAGCCTGGGTAAACAAAGCCTCTGTTTTTACACAGGGCAACGATTTTATCCATGGTTTTTTTGCTGTTTTCCATAACTTAACCTCTCTTAACAGATAGATAGATAAAAATAACCATTAAAATAATACAATTATTTGCAACTGTTGTCAAGTAAAAACACCAAATGTTAGCGCATAACAATAGGTTTAAAACAAGAATTAGAAAAAATTTACAAACTTGCCAAAAACCACTTGTAAATGTGAGCATTTTGATATATAATGTAATTACTCGAAATTTGAGTAACAAAAAAGGAGGAATTAGCGATGAAAAAATCATCCAAGGTTCTCAGTTTGGTGCTTGCAGTTCTTATGGCTGTATCCTGTTTTTCAGGCTTGACCATATTCTCTGCATCAGCTGAAGAAACCGACACAAAAATCTATTTTGACGCATCTAATCTCCCTGCAGAGTGGGGAACAACAAAGACAGTATACTGTCACCTTTACGCTGTAGCAGGCGATGATTTACCTGAAACATCTTGGCAGGGTAAGGCAGAGAAATGTAAGAAGGATACTGCTACAGGTCTTTACTACTTCGATACTGCAAAATTGAAGTCAGCTGACGGCACAAATCACGGCGGTCTTAAAGACAACGCTGACTATGCTGTAATTTTCTCAACAATTGATACTAAATCACAGAGTCACCAGACCTGTAATGTAACACTCGGCAAGCCTTGTCTCGGCGACACAATTTACCTCACAGGCGGTACAGTTGAGAATACCGAAGATTCATCAAAGCGTGACTTTGCTGCAACATGGAAGAATAACAGCGATAACTACGGTCCAAAGGCTGCAATCACATCACTCGGTCATGTAACTGAGGGCAGATTCCCGGTTTACTTTTCAAGAGCAGAAATGGTTGCACAGGCTATTTTCAACTGGGCTGTTAAGAATCCTAAAAACTACACTCCCGAAACTGTAGCTGACATTTGTGCACAGGTTGAGGCTGAGCCAATGGATGTTTACAACGCTTATGCTGAAATGTATGCAACAGAGCTTGCTGATCCCGTAGCTTATCCCGACTGTGCTCCGCTTACAACAGTAGCTACACTTCTCGGTGTTGATCCTTCAGGTACAACAGCTCCTGCAACAGAAGAACCTACAACTGTTGAACCAACAACTGCTGAGCCAACAACTGTTGAACCCACAACAGAACCCACTACAGAACCTGCAACAGAGCCTGCTACAGAACCTGCAACAGAGCCTGCTGACGCAACACAGTATGTTGTAGCAGGCGTTGAGTCACTCACAGGTTATGAATGGCAGGGTTCTCCTGCACTCGCTCCCGAAAATGTAATGACAAAGAGCGGCGATGTTTATACAAAGACATTTACAGCTGTTCCGGTGGGCAAAAGCTATCAGCTCAAGGTCGTTGCAAACACAGGCGACGAGCAGAAGTGGATCGGTCTTGACGGTACAGACAACAATGTAACTTTCGATGTAGAAAGTGCTTGTGATGTAACTGTAACTTTCAATCCTGCTACAAACGAGATTGCTGTAACAGGTGACGGCGTTAAAATGGTTACAGACCTTGAAATCAACAGCATTACAGTTGTTGGTAACGGTGAAAACAGCTGGCTTAACGGTGTAGCATGGGGCGTTGACGCTGAAGTTAACCACATGACTCAGATTGCTGACAAGGTTTATCAGATTACATACACAGGTGTTGAATCTGCTGATGCTGCATACCAGTTCAAGTTTGCAGTTAACGACGATTGGGCTGCTAACTGGGGTCTTCCTGAGCAGAGCGCAGCTACTATAGGCAAAGATTTTGACCTTACATTCAATGGTGAAAATATGCTCCTTAACACAGTTTCTGCCGGTTATCCGGAAGATTCACTCGTTGATGTAACAATCACACTTGATCTTACTAAGTTTGATTATCCGTCACGCTCAGGTGCTAAGGCTAATATTAAGATTGACGGTGCCCGTGTTCCGCTTCTCGGCGATGCTGACGGTGACTACTCAATTACAGTTGTAGATGCTACAACAATTCAGAAGATTGCTATCAACCTTATGAGTATTGCTGCTGATGATGCAAACGCATTCAAGGCATGTGATGCTAACGAGGATGGCAGAATCTCAATCAAGGATGCTACTCTCGTTCAGAAGTACATCGTTGGCGGTTACGAAACAGGCAATGTCGGTTTACCGATTTCTGTTGAATAATTAATCGCTGTTGATTAAATTCACAATTGCAATTTACCCCACAGGTTTTTCCTGTGGGGTTATTTTTTGCCGTAAAACAAGGAAATTTTGCCGATAAAGGTGCAAAGTGTAGTAATATGTGGTATAATCATAGTGCAGATGTTCCGCTTTACTCATACGGTGGGTTCGTTCTGAATTTAAGCAGAGTTATATTTTACTTAGACTCTGAGGAGCTGATGCTCTGCGTTAATTAAAAATGTTCAAAAAGAAAAGAGGCGAAGGATGTATGTATATTCATGATATTTCGAGAGACACTCTTACAACCGAAACATATCCGGGTGATCCCGAAACTGTTGTGACTCCGCTGAGAAGTATTGATGAAGATGACGAGTGCAATCTTTCGCAGATTTCTATGTGCGTTCATGCAGGCACGCATATTGACGCTCCTCTCCACTTTTGCCCTGACGGCAAGGGGATAACCGATTTAAGGCTCAACACTTTCTACGGAAAATGCACCGTAATAACGGTCAAGGGTGTGCTGACGGGCGAAGATATGGACAAGCTGTTGCCGTATTGCCGAAAACGCATACTCTTTCGTGGGAACGGCAAAACATACCTTTCACATTCTGCCGCAATTGTGCTTGCACAAAGCAGGGTGGTGCTTGTCGGTACGGATGCCGAGTCAATCGCACCTCCGTTTGATGAAGTTAAAACACACCTTGAACTCGGAAGAGCGGATATTGCCGTTCTCGAAAATCTCAATCTTTCGGGAGTGGCTGACGGCGAATATGATTTGTGTGCGTTTCCGATAAAGCTCGGCGGAGTTGAGGCGGCACCATGCAGAGCAATACTCTTTGAACAGGAAAAAGGATTAAACTAAGGTGATATTTATGGTAAAAATGGTAGTATTTGATCTTGACGGCACGCTTATGAATTCGCTTACCGATCTTGCTATAAGTGTGAACTATGGTCTGAAGCTTAACGGTCTTGAAGAAAAGCCGGTTGAAAATTATAAAACATATGTCGGAAACGGCAGAGAAATGCTCATCAGAAGGGCAATGGGAGATGCGTGGACCGACCACGAGCTTTTTGAAAAGGTCAAGGCTGATTACGACAGACACTATGCCGTTCATTGCAACGACCACACTGCCGCATATGACGGTTGTGCCGAAATGCTTGAAAAGCTTGCAAAAAAGGGTGTAAAAACAGGTGTGCTTTCAAACAAGCCCGATGAATTTGTTGATAAAATGCTAAAAAAAGCATTTCCAAATCATAAGTTTACTCAGGCATGGGGGCAGAAACCACAGTATAAGACAAAGCCCGAGCCTGATGCTCTGCTTGCACTCCTCGATATGAGCGGTGTAACTCCCGAAGAATGTTTCTATGTCGGTGACAGCGATGTCGATGTCTTTACGGCAAACAATGCGGGTGTAAAAATGGCAGGTGTTTCATGGGGATTCAGGGGAAAAAATGAGCTTATGAACGCAGGTGCGCCGTTTGTTGCAGACACAGCCGAAGAACTTTTTGACTACATCTGCAAATTTATATAATAGTATGAACAAGATAAACTATCAGAAAGAACTCGACAGGGTGATTGAAAAAATAACGGAGGAGGGAAAAGTCCCGAAGCTGCTTTTGCATGTGTGTTGCGCCCCGTGTTCGTCATACTGCCTTGAGTATCTTTCAAAATATTTTGATATCACGGTCTATTTTTACAATCCGAATATTTCGATTGCGGATGAGTATAATTACCGCCTGAGCGAAGAAAAGCGTCTTGTGTCGCTTATGCCGTTTGAACATCCTGTAAAGGTGGTCGAGGGCGAATATTTGCCCAAGGATTACTTTGAGTATGTCAAAGGCCTTGAAAATGAACCCGAGGGCGGAAAGCGGTGTGAAAAATGTTTCAGACTGCGACTTGAATCCTCTGCACGCTACGCAAAGGAACACGGCTTTGATTATTTCACAACCACGCTTACAATCAGTCCGCTGAAAAATGCGCAGTTGCTCAATTCAATCGGTGCGGAGCTTGCCGAGAAGTACGGCATTCCGTGGCTGTACAGCGACTTCAAAAAGCGTGAAGGCTACAAGCGTTCAATCATCCTTTCAAAAGAATATGACCTCTACCGCCAAAACTACTGCGGCTGCGTCTTTTCAAAAAGGGATAGTATGCAGAGCAAAAACTAATTAATATACCAAAAGACAAATCCCCGTCAGAATTTCTGACGGGGATTAATCGTGTTTGCAAATTATTTAACTGAGATTAACGCATATTAACTTGGTTGTTTTACACAACCGATTTGAGGTATTCGACAATTTCCTGCTGTGTACTCATTTCAAGCACCTTTGCAGTAACTTTGTCTGCCTCTTCTTTTGTCCATGTGGAAATTATTTTTCTCACATTGAGAACTGACGGAGCGGAAACGCTGAATTCTGTGAGTCCGAATGAAATAAGCAACGGAATCATCAGCTTGTTTGCGGCAGCCTCACCGCACATTCCGACTGAAATGCCGTTCTGAACACCGCACTCAATTGTGCGCTTAATCATTCTGAGAACGCTTGGCTGAAGGGGGGAGTAGAGGTAAGACACATCGTTGTTGCCTCTGTCACAAGCCATTGTGTAGCCTGTAAGGTCATTTGTGCCGATGCTGAAGAAGTCTGCCTCTTTTGCAAGCATATCTGCGATAACTGCCGCAGACGCTGTTTCAACCATAACACCAACCTGAATGTTTTCGTTGAAATTTATGCCCATATTGCGTAAATCGGCTTTGCATTCTGCGACAAGCTTTTTTCCCTCACGAAGTTCATCCATAGTTGTGATGAGCGGGAACATAATCTTGATGTCACCGAATGCGCTTGCACGCAAAATGGCTTTAATCTGTGATTTGAAAAGTTCACGGTTTTTAAGGCAATATCTGATTGCACGGAATCCCATGAACGGATTTTCTTCTTTTTCAAGTCCAAGGTACGGAATGTCCTTGTCACCGCCGATATCAAGTGTTCTGATAATCAGCGACTTGCCCTTTAAGATAAGAGCAGCCTTTTTGTAGGCTTCAAACTGTTCGTCCTCTGTCGGAATTGAAGTCCTGTCCATGAACAGAAACTCTGTTCTGAAAAGTCCGACACCCTCGCCGTCTGCGTCAACTGCCTTGACAGCGTCTTCGGGTTTTCCTATGTTGCAGAAAAGTTCATAAACTTCTCCGCTTGCGGATTTTGTTTCTCGTCCCCTGTAATTTTCAAGCTCTTTGCGTTCTGCAAGAAAAGCGTCACGCTTTTTGGAGTATTCTGCAACTGTGTTATCATCCGGATTAACAATTACAGCACCCTCACTGCCGTCAACTACAACTGTGTCGCCGTTTTTCAGGCTTGATGCGACACCCTCAACACTGAGTACGGCGGGAATCTCAAGCGCTCTTGCAAGAATTGCAGAGTGAGAAGTTGTTCCGCCTGTTTCAGTAATAATGCCTGCTATGTTTTCTTTTACAATACCTGCCGTAACAGAAGGAGTAAGCTCCCTTGCAACAAGCACAGTGCCTTTTGGCGCATCGCTTACTTTAATTTCGTTTACTCCGAGAAGAATGCCGAGAACACCGCTCTTGATATCTCTGACATCAGCCGCACGCTGTTTTGTAAGCTCATCGTCAGCTGCCGAGAACATTGCAATAAACATATCGCACATATGCTCAAGAGCAGATTCCGCACATTGACCGTCTGCAATCAGCTTTTCAATTTCACCGCTGAGATACGGATCTTTGATAATCTGAATGTGACCTGCAAGAATTTCTGCCTCTTTTTCACCGGCTGAACTGCGAAGATTTTCTGCCTGTTTTTCAGTATTGTAGCAAAAAGCATCTACTGCTGCCTTAAAACGCTGTGACTCTGCCTCAGTATCTGTTACTGTTCGTGGAGTGTATTCAAGCGAATGTTCTTCAATAAGCATTACCTTACCGATTCCGATACCCTCGGATGCGGCTGTTCCGTGTAGCATAATCTTCACCTCTTGTAACTGGTCTGTCGGGGCCATTATTCGCCAAGACCGCTCTCAATGAGCTGTACTGCCTCTGCAAGTGCCTCGTTTTCGTCAGCACCGTCGCAAACGACTTCAATTTCACTGCCGCACTTGATGCAAGCCGCAATAATGTTGAGGAGGCTCTTTGCGTTGTACTGATTGCCGTTGAATTTGATTGTTACATCACAGCTGTATTTGCCCATAGCTGTTGCAAAAACCGATGCCGGACGCATATGGAATCCCTGCGCATTTGTGAGTACGAGTTCTTTTGATACCATAATAAAATCTCCTTTATAAAATAAATTTGTGCTTTGAAGTTTTGAATCTAATGTCGTGAAAGTTCTTTGAGTTTTGAGGGGTGGCACCGGCTTTTACACCGGTGCCGAGGAACAAAACATTTCAAAAAACGGGTAATAGCAAATTAATTATTTTTTAATCGGTCTTTTGAGAAGTGCAAGCATAAACATCGAAACTACTGCACCGATTGCAAGAGCAAGGAGGTAGAAATACCATGTACCCTGCATTGTTGCGAATACGAAGATACCGCCGTGAGGAGCCATAAGCTTACAGCCAAAGAGAGCTGAAAGTGCGCCTGCTACTGCAGAACCAACGATACATGAAGGGATAACCTGAAGCGGATGACCTGCTGCGTAAGGAATTGCACCTTCTGAGATGAATGAAAGTCCCATTATATAGTTTACGGGAGCATTCTTTCTTTCTTCATCTGTCCAACGATTCTTGAAGAATGTGTTTGAAAGAGCGACTGCGATTGGAGGAACCATACCGCCGATCATAACTGCTGCCATAATGATGTATGCCTGATCGTCTGCGTTTGCAAGGTTAAGTGTTGCGAATGCATAAGCTGCCTTGTTGAAAGGACCGCCCATGTCGATAGACATCATACCTGCGAGGAGCGCACAGAGCGGAACCATCATTGCAGGGTTAGAGGCAATAGCGTTAAGGCCGTTTGACATACCTGAGTTAATCATACCCATGAACGGGTTGACTGCGCACATTACAACGAGAATACCGCCGAGTCCGAGAAGCGGATAGATGAGAACGGGCTTGATACCCTCAAGAGCCTTAGGCATCTTATCGCACATTTTTTCAATACCGAGCATTAAGTAACCGCCTACGAAACCTGCAAGCAAGCCACCGAGGAAGCCTGACGGAACTGTTTCTGCAGCGGCAGGATCCATAAAGGTTGCGCCTGATGTTGCAAGGAAACCGCCTACAAGACCAACGAGAAGACCGGGACGGTCTGCAATTGACATTGCGATAAAGCCTGAAAGGATAGGAACCATAAGGTTAAATGCCACACCGCCGAGTGTCTTAAACCATGCGGCTGCAGGAGTTACCGTACCGAATGCACTGCCAACCTCCTGTGCGTTTACACCGCACGCAATATCAATGAGGAATGCGATTGCAATGAAGATACCGCCTGCTACAACGAACGGGAGCATATGTGATACACCGTTCATAAGGTGACCGTAAGCGCCGCCTCTCTTCTTTGGAGCATCTGCAGAACCGCCTTTGTGATGATATACGGGAACTTCTTTGTTTACAATCTTGTTGATAAGCTCTTCCGGCTTATGAATACCGTCTGAAACGGCACACTGTAAAACGGGCTTGCCGTCAAAACGGGCAAGATTTATTGTGATGTCAGCGGCAATGATGATACCGTCACAATTTGCAATTTCTTCTTCGGTAAGAACATTCTTTGCACCGCCCGAACCGTTTGTTTCAACCTTAATCGGAATGTTAAGGCTGTCGCCGGCTTTCTGGAGTGATTCAGCCGCCATATAAGTATGAGCAATACCTGTTGGACAAGCTGTGATAGCAAGAACTCTGTAACCCTTCTTTGCAGGAACTTCTGCCTTTGGTTCATCGGGGAACTTCTCTTTTTCTTGTGCGTCAATAATCGAGATGAATTCTTCCGGAGTTTTTGCGGCTTTAAGCTTTGCGGTAAAATCTTCATGCATCAAAAGCTGCATAAGTCTTGCAAGAACTTCAAGATGAACATCACCGTCTGTTGTTGCGGCAATCATAAAGAGCAGCTTACAGGGCTGACCGTCGGGCGAGTCATAATCAACACCGCCTGGAACTGTGATAGCCGTGAGGGCGGGAGCTTTTACAGCTTCGCTCTTGGCATGGGGAATTGCAACCTCCATACCTACGGCTGTTGTGCCGAGTTCTTCACGTTTGAGAATTCCCTCTTTGTAGGCTTTAACATCCTTGAGGTTTCCGCACTTTTCATGTAATGAAACAAGTTTGTCAATTGCTTCGCTCTTGTCGGCAACTTTAACGCCGAGAGCAATACCCGATTTTTTTAATAAATCTGTGATACGCATATTTTTCTCTCCTTTTTAATTGAATTTTGCAAGCAATTCATTTATTTTTTCTTTTGTGGCAAGTCCGTCAAGAAATGCCGTTGCATTTCCGCACACACTGCCTAATTTCAGCGCATAGGGGTAGCTTTTTGTTTTTTCATATCCTGCCACAAAGCCTGCTACCATTGAGTCGCCCGAACCGACTGTGTTAATTACCTTTTCTTTGAGGACTCCTGCTTTGTGTCTTTTTCCAAATTCGTCAATGAGCATTGCTCCGTCACCGCCGAGTGAAATCAAAACATTTTTTGCACCGAGTTTCTGCAACTCTTTTGCATACTTTTCAATATCATCCTCGGTGTTGATTTCAACTCCGAACATTTCGGAAAGTTCCTGTCTGTTCGGCTTGATGAGGAACGGCTTGTACTTGAGTGCGTTGAGTAAAAGTTTTTTTGTTGCGTCAACTACAATTCGTACATCCTTGCCCTTGATTCTTTCAAGGATTCTTTCGTAAACATCATCAGGCATCGTATTCGGAATGTTTCCTGCAATTACGATTGTGTCGCCGTCGGATATTCTGTCGATTTTTGAAAACAGCCTTTCAAGTTCGCCTTCACTTATGTGAGGTCCCTGACAATTGATTTCTGTTTCAACGCCGGCTTTGATTTTTATGTTGATTCTTGAAATTCCACTTTCAAGCTTAATAAAGTCGGTGATAATTCTGTCGTTGCGAATACCCTTTTCAATGGCGTCACCCGTAAAGCCTGCAACAAATCCGAATGCCGTACTTTCAAGGTCAAGCTCTGCAAGTACGCATGAAACATTGATTCCCTTACCTCCGTAGTAATATTCTTCGGCGGTTGTTCGGTTTGTTATTCCCGGAACAAGCGAATCAAGTCTGACAATGTAGTCAATTGACGGATTAAGCGTTACGGTGTAAATCATTTTTTACCTCCTTTATCACCGTTGCCTGCGAAAAGTCCGGCGTAGGCAGTTTGTCGGTGATTATACAACATTTTCGCAGAGGGGCAAATGTTACGGAATACACCCTGCGAAATTTTGAATGGTCTGCAAGAACAAATGCCATATAAGATTTGTTGATTGCCGTTTCCTTTATAAGACCTTCTTCAATGTCGGGGGTTGTGAATCCCGAACCGATGTCAATTCCGTTTGCTCCCATAAAAGCTTTTGTAAAGTTAAAGCAGTTTATGCTTTTTATTGCTTCGGCACCCACAACAGCCTCGGTAAGCGGTTTTATTTTTCCGCCTACTATATATGTCTGCATACCCTTGTGGATAAGCATTCTGGCGTGTGTTATGCCGTTTGTAACATATGTTGCGTTTGTATTTGTAATGTGGTCAACAAGCTTTAATGTTGTTGTTCCTGCGTCAATATAAACAAAGTCAGAGTCATGGATAAGCTTTGCACAGTATTCCGCAACCGCATCTTTTTCATCGCTCATAACGGTTTCACGATTGCTTACCGCATCTTCAAAAACACCCTCGTTTCTGGTGATTGAAGTTGCACCGCCGAAAACCTTTGTGAGCTTTCCCATCTCATCAAGAGCGGAAAGATCTCTTCTTATTGTTGACTCGGATGAGTCAAGCAACTTTGTTAATTCCGACACCGTGACCGAATTTTTTTCTTCGAGCAAATCAAGTATTGCACGATATCTGTCCTGTGTAAGCATTATCCTCACCTCTTGACTATTTTGACTATCTTGACTATATTATAACACCCGTTTTTTAAAAGTCAAGCAAAATCGGTCAAAAAAATTCAGAAAAATTTAAAGACAGCAAAATTAGCTAACAAAAAAAGTGTCGAGCATTATTCAAAAACAGTATAATTTTACCGTTTTTGCAATTAAAATTGGTGTTTTTGATTATCTCCATTCAAAATCAGTCAAATTAATTATTTTGACTATAATTCTTTTAGCGTGTTGACTGCAAGGTGTTTTTATACTACAATATTAATCGTTGTGTACAAAAAAAGCCTGCAAGTTTTTTTGCAGGCTCAAAACGACGGAATCACGCATTTATATTTTTTGTTTTTTTATGTTTTTTTATACATATATATGTTATGTGTCATTCTGACAAATCTTCAATGACTGTGATTTTTCGTTTTTCGGAGATTATAATATTTTCCTCATTCATCTTTTTTATTTCACGCATCATTGCACTTCGGTCAACAGAAAGGTAATCTGCAAGGTCGGAAAGAGGGAGAGGAAGATAAAAGGTGTTTTTTCCTTTTTCGGTTTTAATGTATTCAAAAAAAGTCAAAAGCTTGCTCCTCAGCGTCTGCTGACAGAGAATGTCTGTGTGAGCAAGACTTTTTTTATGAGATTTTTTGATGTATGCACTTATAATCCGCTGGTGTTTACTGCAATGCTTTTCACAACAGGCTGTAAATTTTGAGTATTTCACGAAATCAATTTTGCAGTTTGTTTTGGCACTCAGATAAAAAATTCTGTTGTCTGATTCGGGTACAATGCAGGTGACGATTATGTCGCCCTTTTCATAAAAAGAAATAATTCTCCGCTGATTTTCGGCATTGTCTGTTGTCAGATAAACAGTTCCTTCTTTTATGATGCAAATTGTGTCATTTTCGGGTGAATATGTAGTTATGATTTCACCCCTTTTATACTCTCTTTCAATAGGTTTAAAACACTCGTTTATCCCGATGAAATCTGATTTTTTAAGCCTTGCACCGCCTATTTCTTCTATCATTTGCAACACTCCATAATGTGTGGCGTTTTTTATCTTGCCACAAGATATAGTATAGTATATCACATAATTGTTGCCTGTGCAACAGTATTTATATTGCAATTATTGTATAATTGGTCTTGCATTGCAGGGATAGTTTGGTTCCTTGCAATTTTATTACATAACGCATTTTTTAAACAGCATTATTGAAAAATTTATTTTTTTATTCGGATTAACAGATATAGGATATTTTTACCAAGGAAGTACCGCAAAATAATAAAAAGGGGAAGGATTATGAGAATTATTAAGCGTAACGGCTCAGAAGAAGATTTCAACATTGAAAAAATTATTAATGCCGTTAAAAAAGCAAACGGTTCGGGGGAACACAAGTTCCTTACAGACGAACAGATTGAGGATGTTGCCGACTATGTTGAATATAAGTGCAACAAAATCAGGAGAGCAGTGTCCGTTGAAGAAATTCAGGATATGGTTGAGGATCAGCTAATGGCAAAGGGTGCGTTTGAGCTCGCAAGAAGATATGTGCGTTACCGCTACAATCGTTCGCTTGTTCGTAAGGCAAATACTACCGATAACAGAATTCTTTCGCTTATCGAGTGCAATAACGAGGAAGTAAAGCAGGAAAATTCAAATAAGAACCCTACCGTCAACAGCGTTCAGCGTGACTATATGGCCGGTGAGGTCAGTCGTGACCTTACAAGAAGAATGCTTTTGCCGGCTGATATTGTTGAGGCTGATAAGGAAGGTATTATTCACTTCCACGATTCGGACTATTTTGCACAGCATATGCACAACTGCGACCTTGTAAACCTTGAGGATATGTTGCAAAACGGTACCGTTATCAGCGATACGCTTATTGAAAGACCGCACAGCTTTTCAACGGCGTGTAACATTGCAACTCAGATTATTGCACAGGTTGCAAGTAACCAGTACGGCGGTCAGAGCATAAGCCTTGCTCATCTTGCACCGTTTGTTCAGGTTTCCCGTGAGAAAATCCGCAGAGAAACTCTTGCGGAAATCGAAGAACTCGGTGTTCATCCCACAGAAGAGAAAATCAACGATATCGTTGAGCAAAGACTTCGCAAAGAAGTAAACCGTGGTGTTCAGACCATTCAGTATCAGGTTGTTACTTTGCTCACAACAAACGGTCAGGCTCCGTTTGTAACCGTGTTTATGTATCTTAACGAGGCTAAAAACGAGCAGGAAAAGCACGACCTCGCTATGATTATCGAAGAAACACTCAAACAGCGTCACAAGGGCGTAAAAAATGAAAAGGGTGTATGGATTACACCTGCGTTTCCAAAGCTTATTTATGTGCTTGAGGAGGATAACATAACAGAGGACAGCAAGTATTGGTATCTTACGGAGCTTGCTGCAAAATGTACTGCAAAGAGAATGGTTCCCGACTATATCTCGGAGAAGGTTATGCTCCAAAGCAAAATTGATAAAAACGGTGAGGGCCATTGCTTTACCTGTATGGGTTGCAGAAGCTTCCTTACTCCTTATGTTGACGAAAACGGCAAGCCGAAATATTACGGCAGATTCAATCAGGGCGTTGTGACTGTAAATCTTATTGATATCGGACTCAGCGCAGGCAAGGATCTTGATAAATTCTGGAAGATTTTTGACGAGAGAATGGAACTTTGCCACAGAGCATTGCAGTGCCGTCACGAGCGTCTTACAGGCACTCTTTCGGATGCCGCTCCTATTTTGTGGCAGTACGGTGCTTTGGCAAGACTTAAAAAGGGTGAGAAGATTGATAAGCTTCTCCACGGCGGTTATTCAACGCTTTCACTCGGTTATGCAGGTCTTTGGGAGTGCGTTTACAGCCTTATCGGCAAAAAGCTCACAGAAAAAGAGGGCAAAGAACTCGGTCTTGAAATTATGCAGAAGCTAAACGATTATTGTGCAAAGTGGAAAAAGGAGGAAAACATCGATTACAGCATCTACGGCACTCCTCTTGAAAGCACAACATATAAGTTTGCAAAGTGTCTTCAAAAGCGTTTCGGCATTATCAAGGGCGTAACAGATAAAAACTACATCACTAACAGCTATCATGTTCATGTTACTGAAAATATTGACGCATTCAGCAAGCTGAAGCTTGAATCCGAATTTCAGGCTTTGTCACCGGGCGGTGCAATCAGCTATGTTGAAGTTCCGAATATGCAGGATAACATTCCCGCTGTTTTACAGGTTATCAAGTTCATTTACGATAACATTATGTATGCAGAGCTTAACACAAAGAGCGACTACTGTCAGGTTTGCGGTTATGACGGAGAAATCAAGATCGTTCACGATGACGGCAAGCTTGTGTGGGAGTGTCCTAACTGCGGCAACCGTGATCAGGATAAGATGAATGTTGCAAGAAGAACCTGTGGATATATCGGAACTCAGTTCTGGAATCAGGGCAGAACTCAGGAAATTGAGGAAAGGGTGCTTCACCTTTGATGAATTACGGAGAAATTAAACTCTGCGATATTGCAAACGGTGAGGGAGTAAGAGTATCGCTCTTTGTGTCCGGCTGTACGCATCATTGCAAAAACTGCTTTAATCCGCAGACATGGAGTTTTGATTACGGCGAACCTTTTACAAAAGAGGTTGAGGATAAAATTCTCAAAGAGCTTGAACCGTCATATATTGACGGCTTGTCGTTGCTCGGCGGAGAACCCTTTGAACCTTCAAATCAAAGAGCCTTAGTGCCGTTTTTAAAGCGTGTCAGAGAAAAATATTCCGACAAAACAATTTGGTGTTATTCGGGCTATTTGTTTGACAAGGAGCTTCTTTCCGACAGCAGAGCAAGGTGTGAATGTACGGATGAAATGCTTTCAATGATTGATGTGCTTGTTGACGGTGAATTTGTTGAGGCTCTTCACGATATAAGCCTTGCGTTCAGAGGCTCGTCAAATCAGCGTATTATAGATGTAAAAGCGTCACTCAAAGAAAATAAAATAGTTCCCCACAAGCTTATGAAAAGGGGAGTGTAATAAAAAGCGACAGCCGTAAAACTGTCGCTTTTTGTAATATTATTGAATTATTGCGTGGAATGTTGTTGATTTTGTAAGGCAAATAGTGTAAAATGATAGCATACTATTTATAGAATATTATGCAAGGAGCGATTATATATGGTATGTAAAAATTGCAATCACGAAATTGACAACGGAGCAATGTTCTGTACTTACTGCGGAACACCTGTTGAGCAGACTCCGGAGCCTGAAACACAGCCTGTTGAAAATGCTTCAACCGAAGATGCTGCACAGAACCCTTACGAGAATGTGCAGACTGCACAGCCTGAGGTAGATAACGCACAGCCGACTGCCGACAGTCAGTCACAGCAGAATCCGTATTCTCAGCAGTACGGTCAGCCAAATCAGGCTTATTATCAGCAACCGCAGCCTAACAAAACTTCATACGGTCAGCAGTTTACAAACTCACCGAACAATGATTACGGCGCAAATCAAAGCAAGTACGGCAATCAATATCAGAGCTACAACAACGGCTATAATCAGCAGTACAACACGCAGTATCAACAGACATACAACTCACAGCCTGTACCGCCCGTTGCACCGCTATACGGTACTCCGGATACTCAGCCTGTAAGCATAGGCGGTTGGATCGGCGTTATGCTTTTAACCTGTCTGCCGATTGTAAACCTCATTATGCTCTTTGTTTGGGCATTCAGCTCATCAACAAAGAAGTCACTCAAAAACTACGCAAGAGCCGCTCTTATCCTGGCTCTTATAGGAGTTGTGCTTGTGGTAGTTGTTTCAATTATACTTGCAGTCTGCGGTATCAGTATCTTCAACGAATTTTCCAGTTCAGGATATTACTATCATTAAATTTAACGGTGAATCGCTGTACCAAATTCGTACAGACAGCTTTATAATGTAAAAAACAAAGTTTGCAGATACAAAAAAATCCCTGTCCATAACGGACAGGGATTTTCATTTGCGTTATAAAAAAGTTTTAGGGCTGCGAACCTCGGCTCTTCTAATGTCAAGCCTCGTTGTTCTCCGCTATTCCTAAAATAACTTCCACTCGTCTAATCTGTTTCAATTACTTGCGTAATTTTCACGGCTTAGTCCTCGTCGGTCGTTATTTTAGGGCTGCGAACCGCGGCTCTTCTATTAATCAAAGAATTTGCTGTGGATAGCGCTTACAGCCTTGTCAGCGTCTGATGAATCAATAAGAACCGAAACCTTGATTTCGCTTGTGCTGATCATCTGGATGTTGACCTGAGCGTCATAAAGAGCCTCAAACATCTTTGTAGCAACGCCTGCGTGGCTTTCCATACCTGCGCCGACGATTGAAATCTTAGCTACCTTATCGTCATAGAGAATTTCCTCTGCACCGAGGTTCTCTGTGTATTCCTTCATAAGAGCAACAGCCTCTTCGCCTCTGTTCTTGGCAACTGTAAAGCTGATGTCCTTCTTGCCGTCATGACCGATTGACTGAAGAATAATGTCAACATTGATATCTTTAGCAGAAAGCTTTGAGAACATCTTAAAAGCAAGACCGGGGATATTCGGAACACCCATAACAGAAATTCTTGCAACATCTGTATCTTTAGCAACACCGCTGATTAACATTTTTTCCATTTTAGTTTTCTCCTTTACAATTGTACCCGAAGCCTTTGTCATACTTGAAAGCACTTCAAGCTCGATATTATATTTTTTAGCCATTTCAACCGAACGGTTGTTAAGAACCTGAGCACCGAGTGTAGCAAGCTCAAGCATTTCGTCATAAGAGATTTCCTGAAGCTTCTTAGCGTTCTTAACCTTTCTCGGGTCAGCTGTGTAAACACCCTCAACATCGGTGAAAATCTGACAGAGATCAGCGTGCATTGCAGCCGCAATAGCTACGGCACTTGTGTCTGAACCGCCTCTGCCGAGTGTTGTAATATCGCCGTATTTTGAAATGCCCTGGAAGCCTGCAACGATTACAATGTTCTTCTTGTCAAGCTCTTTCTTAATTCTGTCAGGCTCAACTTTTCTGATTCTTGCGCTTGTGTGAGCAGAAGTGGTATTGAAACCTGCCTGCCAGCCAAGAAGAGAAACAGCGTGGTAACCGAGCTTTTCGATTGCCATTGCAAGAAGTGAAATAGAAATCTGCTCGCCTGCGGCAAGAAGCATATCCTTTTCTCTTTTTGAAGCCTTTGGATTGATTTCGTTTGCCTTTTCAATGAGATCGTCTGTTGTGTCGCCCTGAGCGGATACAACAACTACAACATCATTGCCCTTTGCGTAAGTGTCTGTTACGATTGATGCAACATTCATTACTCTTTCGGCATTGGCAACAGAGCTGCCGCCAAATTTCTGAACTATCAAACTCATGTACTTAATACTCCCTCTGTAAAATTATAAATCAGCCACACGGATACTTGAAAGTACCGAAACACCGTCAGCCTCAAGCTGAGCAATCTTCTCGGCAAATTCGTTGTACGGCATAGCCTTGACAACAAATGCTTTTTCGTCGGCAGGTGCGTCAGCCTTATTGATTACTGTTACCTCACCGAATAATTTTTCTGCCTTTTCTGCAACATTACTGCCGTTTGCACGAACATACATGGCACGGCTTGACTCCTCCCAAGGAAGAATGTTTTTGCCGTTGCCGTCTGCCCAGTAAAGGAACTTTCTTGTCTTGAGGTGCTTACAGCAGTCGATTACATCGGCTACAACTGCGCTTGCTGTAGGAAGCTTGCCTGCACCCTTGCCGTAGAATACTACATCGCCTGTGCAGTCGCCTCTTACCATAATGCCGTTGAACTCATAGTCAATGTTAGCAAGCTGGCTCTTGTTCGGAACGAGCATAGGAGCAACGATAATGTCAATCTTGCCGTCCGCAAGACGCTTAACACTGCCGATAAGTTTAATTACGCAATGGAAAGCCTCAGCGTATCTTACATCTTCAAGTGTTATTTTTGTAATGCCCTCTGTATGTACAGAGTCGGGATAAACATGCTTTCCGTATGCAAGAGATGCAAGAATACAAATCTTACGGCAAGCGTCGTGACCTTCGATATCAGCGGCAGGATTTCTCTCGGCAAAGCCAAGCTCCTGAGCAAGCTTGAGCGCATCGTCAAACTGCATACCGTCTTCAATCATCTTTGTAAGGATAAAGTTTGTTGTACCGTTAAGAATACCGGCAATCTCGTCAACATTGTTTGCAACAAGACACTGGCTCATCGGGCGGATAATCGGAATACCGCCGCCTACCGATGCTTCAAAGAGGAAGTTTGTGTTTGTTTCCTTTGAAATTTCAAGGAGTTCTGCACCGTGAGCGGCAACAAGCTCCTTGTTTGAAGTAACAACACTCTTGCCTGCTTTAAGACATCTCTTTACAAAGTCATAAGCAGGATTAAGACCGCCCATAACTTCAACAACAACTCTTATTTCGAGGTCGTTGATGATATCTTCAAAGTTTTTTGTGAATCTGTCTGCAAGCGGGCTGTCGGGAAATTCACGAAGGTCAAGAATCTTCTTGACATAAACCTCTTCACCGATGCTTGCATAAAGCTTCTGTTTGTGTGTTGTAAAGATTTCGGCAACGCCCGAACCTACAACACCGTGACCCATAATTGCTATTGAAACCATATCTAAAAACCTTTCCTTTCGAGTTTTTGGTTTTAACCTGTTATTTTATTCTGCGGCAGGGGGAGCTTCCTCACCGCCGCCTGACGATTCACCGCCTCCGGAGCTTTCGCCTCCGCCTGAGGATTCCCCTCCGCCGGAAGGTTCTCCGCCTGAATTATCTCCTCCGCCTGAAGGTTCTCCGCCTGAATTATCTCCTCCGCCGGAGGTGTCTCCGCCTGAATTATCTCCTCCGCTGTTGCTTGTGTCGCCGCCGTAATTGCTACCGCTGTTGTCACCGCCGTAATTGGGATTGTAGTAGCTTGAGGAGTCTGAGACATCTGAGCCGTATTCATAGTTACCGCTGTAATATGAACCTCCCGAACTCGGCATATTGTCCTCGGTGTAGTAGCCCACATACCGTCCCGAAATATTATCTGTTGAAACAACAAGTCCCGTTGTAGGATTATATGTTGCCTCAATCAGGTTATCGGATATCTTATATTCCTTGTTTTCTTTGCCTTTAAGGTACTTGCCCATAACATTTGCAAAGAATTTTGTTGCCGTTGTTCTTCCGCTGTAGGAAATGGTTTTAGGTTTATCAAAACCGCACCATGTAGCCATTACGGCATATGGCGAACATCCGCAGAACCATGAATCCTTATCGTCATCGGTTGTACCTGTTTTGCCGATAATGTCCCAGCCTGAAATCTGAGCATAATGTGCGTTTGTGTGAGCACTGTTTGTAACATTGTAGTGAAGCAGTCTGTTCATGATTCCTGCTGTTTCGGCTGAATAAGCCTGTTTCGGAACTGCGTCACGGTTATCAATGATTATGTTGTCCTCTGAGTCGGTTACATAGTAGTATGTGTACGGTTCGTAGTAAAGACCGCCGTTGCCGAGATATGTGTAAGCAGCCGCCATTTCTCTTACTGTAACACCGCCGTTCATACCGCCGATTGAAAGAGCACCCGTATTCTGTGCATCCTGTTCCGTAAGATTCTGGAATCCCATTTTTGTAACAACCTGCTGATATGCAACGCTCGGACCGCCGATAAGCTCCATGGTCTGAGCGGCTGTTGCGTTTGATGACCACTCGATTGCATCGGGAAGACTCATATTGCCGTTGTAGTAGCCGTATGCGTTGTTAGGACCCGAAACAAGCTGACCGCTTTCATTTGTACGATAGTTGTCAAGCGGTTCATCGAGAACCATTGATGAGAAATAAAGCTTCTTTGATTCGATTGCATAAGGGTAAACAACAACAGGCTTGATTGAAGAACCCGGCTGTAGTACGGAGTTGTAGGATCTGTCCCAGCTGAGAGCGCCCTCTTTCTTTGTTGAAGAGCCGACTGTTGCAATTACTCTGCCGTCATATCCCATAATTGTTGACGCAATCTGAAGGTCGGAATCATTTGATTTATCAATATTGAGTGCCGCATTTTCAAGGTAGGTCTGAGCATTTTCATCCATTGCACAGTAGATTTTAAGTCCCTCTGTGTAAAGCTTTGAAGATGCCGCAGATTCGCTTATGTTGTAATATTCTGCAATGTCCTTTTGAAGATCACGAAAGACCTGATCAATATACCAGTTCTGAACATCTGCCTCGTCATCGTCGTTATCGTCATCGGACGCCTGCCAGCCGACAAATTTCATTGTGGCACTTTCTTTCATAGCCGCATCAAATTCGTCTTTGGTAATTTTTTTCTGATCATACATTTCATTGAGAACGATTTCACGGCGCTCCTTGTTGTTTTCGGGGAAAACAAGCGGATTCCATCTTGACGGGTTTTGTGTAATTCCCGCAATTGCCGCACATTCCGCAATTGAACAGTCCTTTATGCTTTTGCCAAAGTAAAGCTGAGCCGCAGATTCAACGCCCTGACAATTATTGCCGAAGTTTACAACATTGAGATAGGCTTCAAGAATCTGATCCTTTGTATATTCCTGCTCAAGCTTTAGTGCCTTTGTGATTTCACGAAGTTTTCTTGTAATTGAAACCTCGTTGTCATCTGTAATATTCTTAATAAGCTGTTGAGTGATTGTTGAACCGCCGTATGAGTCCGAACCGGTTGCAAGATTTGCAACGGCGGAAAGTGTTCTGCCCCAGTCAACACCGTTGTGGTCAAAGAAACGCTTGTCCTCAATTGCGACAACCGCATCTTTCATTGCCTGAGGAATATCCTGATTGTCAACCCAGATTCTGTTCTCGGTATCGTATAGTTTCTGATACTCCTTAAATTCCTTTGTATCCTCATTCTGAATATATATTCGGCTTGTCTGGTTCATAGACTTTGCCTTGAGGTCGATGCCCGTAGGCTCGGACGCAATGGTGAAAATGTAGACAGCAAGTGAAATGCCCGTAATAAGCAGAGCAACCAGGCATACCGAACAAACGGTAATCAGGAACTTGCCGAAACCCCTGAAAAATCTTTTTACACCTCCGTCAGCTTTTTCGGATAATTCATTTTGCTGAACATCCTTCTTATACTGACTGATGTCAGTTTCACGCTTGTTTCGCATATTATCTCCTTTATCAATTCACAATTTACGGTTAAACGAACAACCGTCGGTTTGTAATTTGTCTGAGTGATTTGCACAAACGCAGTGCGCCGGCTGTAATACATAAATTATATAATAACATATATGTTCAAAATTACAAGCAGAAATACTCATTTGATTATTATATCACCTGAAAAGAAAAAAATAAATATATTAATGCAAATTTCTCTTAAAAAATATGCAGAATTAAGGCGGCCTTTTGGTTGGAATTTTATAAAAATGATGAATATAACCGTTGGTTCGGGAAAAAATAAAAGTAAAAACTGACGGAAAGAGTGCTGTATTATGAAAAAAATAGTTGGATTAACAGGTGTGATTCTGATTGCGTGTATGATGATAAGCTCGCTTTTTGCTCCCGTGAATTCTGCGGAAAACACCTCTGCAACAGGCAATTATTCAGCGTCGCAGAATAACGGTACAACGGAAGGCGACTACATCATAAAAGCCGAAAAAGGGTACATTGTAGTGTACAAAAAAGGCGAGGACAAAGCGTATCTGACAACCGACTGCAGAGTATCAAATCTTCCGAAAGGCGACGCACTTTACCTTGAAAAAGGAATTGAAATAAAGGGAAAAGAAAACCTTATGAGGGCTCTTGAGGACTATTGCAGTTAAAGGCTTAATGGTAAGATAATTCTTCATATATATTGACTTTTCTGTGCTTTTATATTGACTTTTCTGTGCTTTTGGAGTAAAATCAGACTGATATGCCATAAAGTATGGTATCAGGTGCAGAATTTGCCGTAAATTTTTCAAAATAATGAAATCTTGCAAATTTTCTGTTTCTGAAAATCAAGTAAAAATGCAGAAAAGGAGATATTACATATGATTTCTACTGTCATTGACCAGTCGCTCGGTCTTGAGTTCCCTATTTTTCAGGGAGGCATGGCTTGGGTGGCTGATGCATCGCTTGCCGCAGGTGTTTCAAACGCGGGCGGTCTCGGCATTATTGCAGCTATGAATTCCAACGGCGAACAGCTCCGTGAGGAAATCAGAAAGTGCAAAACAATGACCGATAAAATTTTCGGCGTAAACATCATGCTTATGAGCCCGTTTGCAGAGGAAGTAAGCGATGTTGTAGTTGAAGAGGGCATCAAGGTCATCACAACAGGTGCAGGCAACCCCGGCAAGTACATGGCAAAGTGGCTTGAGGCAGGCATCAAGGTTATTCCTGTTGTTCCGAGCGTTGCGCTTGCAAGAAAAATGGAAAAAGACGGTGCTTTTGCCGTTATCGCAGAGGGCGGCGAGTCAGGCGGTCATGTCGGTGATCTCACAACAATGGCTCTTGTTCCTCAGGTTGTTGATGCAGTAAATATACCTGTAATTGCCGCAGGCGGTATTGCAGACGGCAGACAGATTGCCGCAGCATTTATGCTCGGCGCTCAGGGCGTTCAGGTCGGCACAAGATTTCTCGTTGCAAAGGAATGTACTATCTCTCAGGAATATAAGGACAAAATTCTCAAAGCAAGAGATATTGACACGGTTGTAACAGGTAAAAGACTCGGTCATCCTGTTCGTTCAATCCGTAACTCGTTTACCCGTGAATATACAAAGGCTGAGTACGATTCGGCTAATGTTTCCGATGAGGAGCTTGAAAATATGGGACTCGGCAGACTCAGAAGAGCCGTGAGAGAGGGCGATGTTTCTCAGGGTACCGTTCTTGCAGGACAGGTTGCAAGTATGGTTAAAAAGGAACAGCCGGCAAGAGAAATGATTGAAGAGATGTTCTCACAGGCAGAAGAAGTATTGAACGGAGCAACAAAATGGGTAAAATAGCATTTATTTTTTCAGGTCAGGGCGCACAGTACAGCGGTATGGGCAAGGATCTTTACGATAATTCGCCTGCCGCAAAGGCTGTTTACGAAATGGCTGATTCTATAAGAGAAAACACTTCAAAGCAGTGCTTTGAGGGTACAATGGAGGAGCTTTCAAAGACAGTAAATACACAGCCGTGTATTTTTACCGCCGACCTTGCAGCCGCAAGAGCTCTTGTTGAAAAGGGTATCACTCCCGATTGCGTAGCAGGCTTTTCACTCGGTGAGATTTCTGCACTTGCTTTTTCGGGAATCCTTTCCGATGAAGAGGCTTTCAGACTCGTTTGCAAAAGAGGCGAGCTTATGGACAAAGCCGCAACGGAAAATCCGGGTGCAATGGCTGCCGTATTAAAGCTTACTCCAGAAAAGGTTGAAGAAATCTGCTCAAGGTTTGACAAAACATATCCCGTAAACTACAACTCACCGGCTCAGACTGTTGTTGCAACAACAAGTGAAAATGCCGACGCTTTCTGCGAGGCAGTTAAAGCAGAGGGCGGAAGGGCAAAACTTCTTGCAGTAAGCGGTGCGTTCCATTCTCCCTTTATGGCTGATGCCGCAGAGGGACTCGGAAAGTATATGGAAAATGTTGACTTTGCTCAGCCAAAGGTTCAGATTTATTCCGATTACACGGCTCAGCCGTATTCGGGCGATTTCAAAACGCTTGTAAAGGCACAGGTTGAGAATCCCGTAAAATGGCAGACTATTGTTGAAAATATGATTAATGACGGCGTTGACACCTTTATTGAGGTTGGTGTAGGCAAAACTCTCACAGGTCTTGTAAAGAGAATCAACGGAGATGTAAAGGCATTCAAGGTTGAAACTGCGGCTGATATTGACGCACTTGAACTTTGATACTGTTCGGAGGTATAATATAATGAGATTTGAAAATAAAACAGCCGTAGTAACAGGCGGCTCAAGAGGTATCGGTCTTGCAATCGCAACAAAGCTTGCAAAAGAGGGTGCTAACATCGCAATTCTCTATGTAGGTGACGAAAACGAGGGCATTAAGGCCAAGGAAGAGCTTTCACAGTACGGCACAAAGGTTGAGCAGTATTTCTGTGATGTTTCAAACTTTGAAGAGTCAAAGAAGGTTGTCGATAAGGTTATCGAGGAGTTCGGCAGTATCGAAATTCTTGTAAACAACGCAGGTATCACAAGAGATAAGCTCGTTTTAAATATGGACGAAAAAGATTTTGACGCTGTAATCAATGTAAACCTCAAGGGTACATTCAACATGATTAAGCATACATACAAGCACTTTATGAAAAAGCGTTACGGCAGAATCTGCAGCACAGCGTCAATTGTCGGTCTTACCGGCAACGCAGGTCAGGCTAACTATTCTGCATCAAAGGCCGGTATTATCGGTCTTACAAAGTCGGTTGCAAAGGAACTTGCAGGCAGAGGCGTTACGGCTAATGCAGTTGCTCCGGGTTACATTGCAACAGATATGACAAGTGTACTTCCCGATAAGGTAAAGGACGCAATGAAAGCACAGATTCCTGCAAAGCGTATCGGTACTCCCGATGATGTTGCAGATGTAGTAGCTTTCCTCTGCTCTGACGATGCCGCTTATGTAACAGGCGAGGTTATCAGAGTTGACGGCGGACTTGCAATGTAATTGATTTGGAGGATATAATGAGCAGAAGAGTAGTTGTAACAGGTATGGGCGCAATTTCACCAATCGGTAACGATGTGCCTACAATGTGGAAAAATATGGTTGACGGCGTTTGCGGTATCGAAACAATCACAGCTTTCGATACAAGTGACCTCAAGGTTCACATCGCAGGTACAGTCAAGGATTTTGATCCCACACAGTATATTGAGAAAAAAGAAGTAAGAAAGCTTGATCCATATACACAGTACGCAATCGCAGCGGCACAGCAGGCAGTTGACGACAGCGGTATCATAGGCAAGATTGACGAGAACCGTTTCGGTGTTTATATCGGCGCAGGTATCGGCGGTTTGCAGACCTTTGTTAAGAATACAGTGGGCATGGAAAACGGAGGCCCGAGAAAGGTTTCTCCTTTCTTCATTCCGATGATGATTGGTAATATCGCAACAGGCAATGTTGCAATCCGTTTTAACGCAAAAGGTGCGTCTCTTTCGGTTATGAGCGCCTGTGCAACAGGTACAAACTCAATCGGTGAGGCTTTCCATTGCATCAAGGACGGCTACGCTGACGCTATCATCGCAGGCGGTGCAGAGGCAGTTGTTGCTCCTCTCACAATTGCAGGTTTCCAGAATATGAAAGCTCTTTCAACAAACGATGATCCAAAGCACGCATCCCGTCCGTTTGACAAGAATCGTGACGGTTTTATCATGGGCGAGGGCGCAGGTATGCTCGTTCTTGAAGAGTATGAGCACGCAGTTGCAAGAGGTGCTAAGATTTATGCAGAGCTTTCAGGCTACGGCAATACTTGTGACGCACATCATGTTACAGCTCCCGATCCTAACGGTGCAGGTCTTGCAAGAGCAATTAAGATTGCTTTTGAGGAGGCAAATGTTGCCGATGACGCACAGCTTTACATCAATGCTCACGGCACAAGTACACATCTTAACGACCTTACCGAAACAATGGCTATTAAAACTGCTCTCGGTGAAAAGGCTTATGATGCAAATATCAGCTCAACAAAATCAATGACAGGTCATCTTCTCGGTGCTACGGGCGCAATTGAGGCTATCGCTTCTGTTATGGCTCTCAATGACGGTGTTATTCCGCCGACAATCAACCTTGACGAACCCGATGAAGGTCTTGACCTTAACTATACACCTAACAAAGCAGTTAAGCGTGATGTAAATGTTGCCGCTTCAACCAACCTCGGCTTTGGCGGACATGACGCTTGTCTTGTATTTAAAAAATATTAAGCGAGGGAATTACTATGAATAAAATTGAAGAAATCAAGGAATATATTTCCCTTCTTGAAAATTCTTCTTTGAGCGTTCTTGAAATTGAAAAAGAGGACGGTACAAAGATTCATCTTGAAAAAGAACATCCGGCACAGCAGATTTTTAATGCATCTCCAATCGGTGCATATCAGCCGACTGCAACAGATGTTCCTGCTCCTGCGCCTGTTCAGCCACAGGCTCCTGCGGCTCAGTCTGCCGCTCCCGAGGAAGACGCCAAGACTGTAAACGCTCCGATTGTCGGCGTATTCTATGCCGCATCGGCACCGGGCAAGGCTCCTTTTGCTCCTGTCGGAAAGAAAGTAAGCAAGGGCTCAACCGTTTGCATTATCGAGGCTATGAAGTGTATGAACGAAATTCAGGCTGAGGACGACTATGAAATCGTTGAAGTTCTTGTTAAGGACGGAGATCTTGTTGAATACGGTCAGCCGTTATTCAAGGTTAAATAATCGGAGGACAGTATGAATCAGGAAGAAATTAAAAAGATTTTGCCGCATCGTGACAATATGCTTCTTGTTGAAGAGGCTGAAAGTGTTGACGAAAACACGGCAAAGGGCAGATATACAATCAAAGGTGACGAGTTCTTTTTACAGGGACATTTCCCCGGTAACCCCGTTGTTCCGGGTGTTATTCTCTGCGAAATGATGGGACAGGCAAGCTGTTGCCTTCTTGCAGACAAGGTTAAGAACTGCACACCTTACTTTACAAAGATGAACAATGTTAAGTTCAGAAATCCCGTGAAACCGGGCGACACTCTTGAAAGTGTCTGCACACTCACAAAGAGCAGAGGTGCATTCTACTTTATTGACGCAAAGGGTTATGTTGACGGCAAGCTCTGTGTAAGTGCCGAGCTTTCGTTTGCACTTGTTGAAAATAAGTGATTTTAAAGGCTGTCTGTGCCGTTTTGGGTGCAGACAGCCGTAATGCGATAAATAACTGGAAGTGAAAAAATGTTCTCAAAAATTCTGATTGCCAACCGAGGCGAAATTGCAGTAAGAATTATCCGTGCCTGCCGTGAAATGGGCATCAGCACAGTAGCAATTTATTCTGAGGCAGACAAGGACTCCCTGCATGTTCAGCTTGCCGATGAAAGCTACTGCGTAGGCGGTAACCGTGTTGCCGACAGCTACCTCAATATGCCTGCAATTCTCACCGTTGCCGTTGAAAGCGGTGCTCAGGCTATTCATCCCGGCTACGGACTCTTGTCCGAAAATGCCAAGTTTGTTTCGCTCTGTGAACAGTGCAACATCAACTTTATCGGTCCTTCATCCGAAATGATAAAGCTTTTGGGCGACAAGGACAACGCAAGAAAGACTATGCGTGCCGCAGGTGTTCCCGTAACCCCCGGCTGCGATATTGTTGAAAGCGTTGAACAGGCAAAAGAGGAAGCTGAAAAAATCGGTTTTCCGCTTCTCATCAAGGCTCGTTCGGGCGGCGGCGGAAAGGGTATTCGCCGTGTTGATTCAATAGAGCAGTTTGAAGAGGCATTTTTGTCAGCTTCAAGCGAGGCGCAGTCAGCATTCGGTGACGGTGCCTGCTACATAGAAAAATTCATTCACCCTGTAAAACACATTGAAATGCAGCTCTTGTGTGATAAATACGGCAATATCGTTTGTCTTGGTGAGCGTGAATGCTCTGTTCAGAGAAAGAACCAAAAGATGATTGAAGAAAGTCCAAGCCCCGCTCTTGACGAGAAAACCCGTAAAGAGATGATGATTGCGGCTGTTAAGGCGGCAAAGGCAGTCAACTATGTCAATGCAGGCACAGTTGAATTTTTGCTTGATATGGACAACAACTTCTACTTTATGGAAATGAACACCCGTCTGCAGGTTGAACACGGTGTTACGGAAATGGTAACAGGTCTTGACATTGTTCAGTGGCAGATAAGAATTGCCGCAGGTGCAAAGCTTTCCCGCACTCAGGACAGCATCTTCACACACGGCAATGTAATTGAATGCCGAATCAATGCCGAAAATCCGGAAAAGGGGTTCAGACCGAGCTGCGGAAGAATTACAAGACTTCATACCCCGGGCGGTGCATTTGTAAGATTTGATACGGCGATTTATCAGGACTATTTTGTTCCTCCGTACTATGATTCGATGATCGGCAAGCTGATTGTTCAGGCAAGAAGCCGTGCCGAGGCGATCAGAAAGATGAAAATGGCTCTTTCCGAGCTTACCATTGACGGAATTGACATTAACCGTGACCTTCTTGCCGAGATTCTCTCGGACGAACAGTTTGTGAGCGGTGAATATACAACAGATTTTATGGCAGAGTTTGAAGAGAAACACGCCGACAGGAAGAAGTAAAAGATATGGATTTGTTTGCTTTCAGAAAACCGAAGAATGAGCTTGAGTCCGATGAGGGCGAGAGCAAAAATGTTCCCTTCGTTCCCGAAGAAATGTGGATAAAATGCCCCAAATGCAACACTATGCTCCTTACGACGGATATGGAGGAAAATCTTCATGTCTGCACAAAGTGCAACCATCATTTCAGAATGAACGGAAGAGACAGAGTTGAAATGCTTGCCGACAAGGATACCTTTGTTGAGTTTGACGCAGACCTTTCAAGCCATAATATTCTTGATTTTCCGGGATATGACGAAAAGCTTGAAAAGGCGAGAAAAACAGGTGCTAAGGAGTCTGTTATCTGCGGAGAATGTAAGATGAACGGCATTGATACCGTTCTCTGCGTTATGGATCCGACCTTTATGATGGGAAGTATGGGCGTAATCACGGGCGAAAAAATCACCCGTGCGTTTGAATATGCAACCGAAAATGCAATGCCGATTGTTGTTTGTACTGCCGCAGGCGGTGCAAGAATGCAGGAGGGCATCCTCTCGCTTATGCAAATGGCAAAAACTTCGGGTGCGGTAAAAAGACACAGCGACGCAGGTAATCTCTACATCACCGTGCTTACAGACCCGACAACAGGCGGTGTTACGGCGTCGTTTGCAATGGAGGGCGACATTATTCTTGCCGAGCCCGATTGCCTTGTTGCCTTTGCAGGTCCGAGAGTAATCGAGCAGACAATCCGTCAAAAGCTCCCCAAGGATTTCCAAACCTCGGAATTTGTTCTTCAGAAGGGCTTTATCGATTCGGTTGTCAGCAGAAATGATTTGAAATCTACACTTGTAAAACTGCTTAAATTGCACGGTTACAGCGGTGAGGAGGCTTAAAAATGACAGCTTACGAAAAGGTTATGGCGGCGAGAGATGCTAACAAGCTGACCTCGGTTGACTATATTGCCCATATGTTCGGTGACAGCTTCATTGAGCTTCACGGTGACCGCAGATATGCCGATGATAAAGCAGTTGTTGCAGGACTCGCAATGCTCTTTGACACTCCTGTTACTGTAATCGGAATTGAAAAGGGCAGAAATACAAAAGAGCGTGTTGAACGCAACTTCGGTCAGGCTCATCCCGAGGGCTACCGCAAGGCTTTAAGACTTATGAAACAGGCTGAAAAGTTTAGAAGACCTGTTCTTTGCCTTGTTGATACAAGCGGTGCATACCCCGGAATCGGTGCGGAGGAAAGAGGTCAGGGACAGGCTATTGCCGAAAACCTCATGGAAATGATGACTCTCAAAACTCCTGTACTTACCGTTCTTATCGGTGAGGGCGGCAGCGGCGGTGCGCTTGCACTTGCAGTTTCCGACGAAGTATGGATGCTTGAAAATTCCGTTTATTCGGTAATTTCTCCCGAGGGTTGTGCGTCAATTCTCTGGAAAGACAGCTCAAAGGCGGCTGATGCGGCAGAGGCTCTCAGGCTTACCGCACAGGATTTGTTTGACCTCGGCGTAATCGAGAGAATCATCCGTCAGCCAAAGGCAGGCGATCATGCTATGTTTGAAAGCCTTAAAATGCTCATCAAAAGAACATTTGAAAAGAATCTTGCCCTTGATGACGAAGAGCTTTTGAATGCACGCTATGAGCGTTTCCGCAAAATCGGCAGACCCGAATAATTTATTTTAAACCTAAACATAAAAACGGCAGGAAAGACAATTTGCAAAACTGCAATGCCTTTCCTACCGTTTTATTTTTTAATTTTTTAATTATATGTGCTGTAATCTCCATCGTACATTTCAGGACGATTCACCCAGTCACTAATGGAGTTGTTGCCGAAAATTGACTTGCTGTTGCCCGATATCGCCGCAGTTACATTGATTGCAATGCCTGCAATAATGACCGCACCAATCACACAGGCGGCAACAATTTTCACGATTTTAAAAGCTTTCTTTTTGTCAATCGGCTGTTCTGCCGGCGGAATGTAGGGAATGGGTGGCTGATTTATTTCAAGTTCGGGCATTTCATTTTGAATCTGCGGTGCAAAGCCCTCCGCCTGTTCAAAGCCTGTCTGCGGCAAAGGCGAGGTGTACTCAGTTTCGGTTGTTTCATTATTCTGTGTATGTAAAACTTCGGAAATTTTCGTTCCGCACATCTGACAAAACGCAGACTCGGTTTCAAAACCGCAATTAGGACATTTCATAGGTTTGTACCTCTTAATTTTTGATAGTATGACACCATTTTATAACAATATTCACTTAAAGTCAATAAATGTGACAAAATCGCTCGGGATAAAGTTTGATATTATGTAAATAATATCGCAAAATTTTTGCAAAATAAGCCTGTATCTGTTGAAAACAAAGGTAGTGTAGTGTATAATCTAAGTACGAATTGCAACATTATGTTGCAATTCAGAGATTCAATGTTCCATTGAACCTCTGAGAAGCTAACGCTCCTATGTACAAGATTGCAAGCAAGGCAGAGCGTTGCTGCGATTTAAATTTAGTGAATGATTGAATAGAAAATAAAATACACACAGTGAAAGGATGAGTGCCTTGAGAGGTCTGTATTCGTCAAAGACAAAAATCCGTAATCAAATTTTCACCGAGGTTGCAAGGTTTGCATACGAGGGCGGAGATTATTCAAAATTTGAAAATCTTCCATATGAAATTATCCCGGGTGAAATTTCAACATACCGTGAAAGTATATTTCTCGAAAGAGCCATTGTGGGTGAAAGACTTCGCCTTGCAATGGGACTTCCGCTTTTGCCCGTTTCAAAACAAGCACCTATCTCAACAGGTGTTGAAGAAAGTATGATTGACGAAAAGGTTTACGATCCGCCGTTAATCAATATAATAAAATTCGCCTGTCATAAGTGTGCCGAAAAAAGAGTGGTTGTGACAGACGGCTGTCAGGGCTGTCTTGAACACCCGTGTACAGAGGTTTGCCCGAAGGGAGCAATCTCGATTGTACACGGAAAATCGCATATTGACGATGAAAAGTGCATCAAATGCGGAAAATGTCAGGGTGCGTGTCCGTACAATGCAATCATAAAGCAGGAGCGTCCGTGTGCCGCCGCATGCGGTATGAAAGCTATCCACAGCGATGAATACGGCAGAGCAGATATTGACTATAACAAGTGCGTTTCATGCGGAATGTGCCTTGTAAGCTGTCCGTTCAGCGCAATTGTTGACAAAAGTCAGATTTTTCAGACTATTATGGCAATCAACAGCGGCACACCTGTTTATGCCGCTGTTGCACCTGCAATTGCAGGTCAGTTCAAGGGACTTCCGTCAAATAAAATCAGAAATGCCTTTAAGGCTCTCGGCTTTACAGATGTTGTCGAGGTTGCGGTAGGTGCCGACCTTTGTACGGTTGAAGAAGCAAAGGATTTTATGGAAGAGGTTCCCGAAAAACAGCCTTTCATGGCGACTTCATGTTGCCCGGCATGGAGCGTTATGGCGAAGAAAACTTTCCCCGACATTGCTCCGTACATTTCAATGGCACTCACTCCGATGGTTCTCACGGGCAGACTTACAAAACAGCATTATCCCGATTGCAGAGTTGTGTTTATCGGGCCATGTGCCGCTAAAAAGCTTGAGGCAAGCCGCAGAAGTATCCGAAGTGATATCGACTTTGTGCTGACTTTTGAAGAAGTTGCTGGAATGTTTGCCGCAAAAGAGGTTGATTTTAACGCTGTTGAGGTTGACGAAAAACCGCTTTCATTCTCAAGCGCAGACGGCAGAGGCTTTGCCGTAAGCGGCGGTGTTGCAAAGGCTGTTGTCAATGCAATCCACAAGCTTGATCCCGAAAGAGAGGTCAAGGTTGCCAATGCACAGGGACTTGACGAGTGTGTAAAGCTTTTGCGTATGGCAAAGGCAGGCAAGTACAACGGCTATCTGCTTGAGGGTATGGCTTGCCCGGGCGGTTGTGTTGCAGGTGCCGGAACAATCAACAATCCCGACAAATCTGCAATGGAGGTTCTCAAAAGCAAGAAAGAATCGTGCTTTGAGGGCGCTGTTGACACTCCGTTTATTGACCGCTTGTCAACACTTGAAAATATGTATAACGAGTTTGACAAGATGAAAGAAATTTAACAGGTCGGGTGATATTTTGAAAATGGTGATGTTAATTTTACGCATAATCGGCATTGCCGCAGCAGTTGTGTTTCTCGGATTTTTCGTAATCCCTATGACTCACGGAATTATCAACCCGGGTAATATTGCAGGAACTATTTTGTGCCTATGGCTCTTGTGCGTGTTAATTCCGCCCGTTCACGGAGCAATAAAGACATTTTGTTTTAAGCATTTGTTTACTAAAATAGTTTTTCGTGTAGTGAATATCGGCTTTATTGCTTTTGCTGTTTACGGTGCGATTGTCACCTCTGCAATGGTGTGGGCAACCTGTCAGGCACCGCCCGAAAACTCAACTGCAATTGTCCTCGGTGCTCAGGTTAAGCCGTGGGGACCGTCGGTAATTTTGCGTGGCAGAATTGACGCCGCAAAATCATATCTTGACGATTCTCCGAACGCAAATGCCGTTCTCAGCGGAGGACAGGGAAGTGACGAGATTATGAGTGAGGCACAATGTATGTACAATGTACTGACGGAGTCAAAAATTGATTCTTCAAGACTTTATATGGAGAACAAGTCAACCAACACAACCGAGAATATAAGAAATTCAATGAAAATAATTGGGGACAACAACCTTAATACCGATATTACGATTGTGACAGACGGTTTTCATCAGCTCAGAGCGAGGATAATCTGTTCGCAACTCGGCATAAAAGGAAATGTCGGAGCAGTAAGCTCCGACACAAGACTTTTGTATGTCCCTACTTATGCTGTTCGTGAGTGGTTCGCTCTTCCGTTTCAGCTTCTGTTTCGGTAGTCACAATCTCGGTGATGTCACCGTTTGTGTCAAAATGAGGCTTTGTCCTGTGACAGTTTGCAAACTCAAGCGGATAAACCTCGTGTTCCGTAACATCAACAATAGGGGAAATTTCCTTTTTGCTGTTCCGTGAGGGCAACTCAATCGGATATTTTTCGTGCTGTCCCTCGTTATGATTAACATCGTAAAAACTCAAAATAAAAACCACCTTTCCGTGAGGTGGTTTTATTTTTTGCAGAATTTTAAATTATATGCAAAGGAAAAATTTTGTTTTATGGTAAAAGTTTACAAAAAAATGTATGAATTGTCTTAAATTCTATTGACAAAATATTGTATTAGTTGTATTATATGTATGAGGTTAGAAGTGCATTGCAGTGCAATTTTGCAATTCACAATACATATACTGAATATTTTTTAAACCGTAATCAGAAAGGGGATTTTAAAATGACGAAAAAAATTATGAGTATGATTCTGTCAATCGCAATGGTGCTTTCTATCGCCGTAGTCGGCATTTCAGGAGTATCTGCGGCAGTTGACAGCGACGGTCGTTATGTCCCAAGTGAGGGCGTAGAAACACACAGAATTTATTTTGCAATGCCTAATTCTTGGAAGAGCGCAAAATACGGTGCAGATTCTGCGGGAATTTTTTGGTGGAATGGATCTGATACTGATGGATTTGTCGAGGGAACAGAGCGTCTTGCGTGGCCGGGTTACAAAATGCAGGTTGCTGATGCTGAATCGAATCTTTATTATGTTGATCTCCCGACAGATGTAATTGCTGTTATTTTCAACAATGCTCTTAACGGCGGTGAAAGAATAGTTGATGATTACGGAAATGTAACATATGAGTTTAGTGAGGGTCAGTTTATGGCTGCAAATCAAACCGCCGACATCATAAGTGGATCTTATTCAGAGGGCGACGATGACTACTATGACAATATGCTTGACGGCGAATTTTGGTCAAAGGCAAAAGCGGCTTTAAATGGTGATGATAAATCATTCTTAGGTAACTTTGCCGACAATTTTTATGAAGATCCCGATTGGGGCATCGCAATGAATTTTGACAATATGGTATATATTGTTGACCTTAACAATGCTGCTGAAAATCTTGTTTCAGGTAAGAAATTTTACTATGGAGAATATTATTTCTTCTACGGCAAGAACGAGAAAACAGGCAAGTATGAATACGGCGGACTTCCTAATTATGAAATGGCAAAGGAAAACGGAGTGCTTTATGAGCTTAATGATACATCAACTCCCGATGAGCCTTCGTCAGAACCTACAACAACTCCTGAACCGACAACACCCGAGCCTGCTGTAAAGGAAATCAAATTTGATGTTAAAAAATCAGGTTGGGAAAATGTAAAAAATATTTATTGCCATGTATGGGCTGCTGACGGTACAGGTGTATGGCCTATGTGGCAGACAAGATCAGAAAAATGTGTCTATGATCCCGATACAGGAATTGCCGCATATGACCTTTCAAAAACAGGCAACACAATTTCTCCTTCAGACGGAAAGCGTTATTGCGTAATTTTCAGTGCAAACACGGGTGTGCAGACATATAATGTAGTTATGGACGGCAAGTGCATTGGTGATACACTATATTGTACAGGCAATAAGCTTGAAAATCCTGATGATTCTGAAAAAGTCGCACTTGAGGCAGTTTGGACTGAGAACAAGGATTGTGGTCCGGAAAAGAGAATAACTACAACAGGCAATGTAATCGGAACTACACTTACCGAGGGTGTGACTGATGAAACACTCCTTGCACAGTACCTTATTAATTACTATGATTTTCCTGAAAAAAGTGCCTACACACAGAATCTTCTTAATGCATTGCTTGTAAGTCCAAAAGATGTGAAGACTGCCGCAGAAAGTATTCTTGATAGCAGTGATTATCTTGATAAGGATACAATTTTGTCCAAGGTTGAAGAAATTCTTGCTGAATGTTCTGATCCTTTGGAAAGTATGATTTACGGCGATGTGAATAATGACGGCATAATTACTATTGTTGACGCAACAATAGTGCAAAAATACATAGTAAATATGGCACATCTCGATAATGTAAATCAGAAGTTAGCAGATGTTGATGTTGACGCTGTGATTACAATTAAGGATGCAACAGCTGTTCAAAAGTATATCGTAAATGTTGACGGATACGGCAAAACAGGCGAAAAGTTTGCAGCTGCATAAGTGTTAGTTGAATAGCCGAATGAAAATAACAACCCCGAAGTTTTTACAGACTTCGGGGTTTTACTTTTGAGCGTGTTTAATTTGTATCGTGTTTCAACTCAAGGATGTAGTCGGTTGAAACTTTGTACAATTTTGCAAGAGAAATAAGCACCTCAGTCGGCACGTCACGGTTTCCGTTTTCATACCTAAAGTACTGCGGCTGTTTCATGCCGAGGTATTCTGCAACATCATTCTGCGTCATATCGTGATCCTCACGCAACTCCCTTATCCTTTTATAATAAGGCATTGTATCACCCTTTTTATTTATTTATTTATACTGACAGAATAACATTCTTTGCAACGAAATTTTCGTATGATAACTAAATGGTTATAACAGTGGCAAAATTCAGTATTGCTATTGCGTTTGTGATGCATAAATTAGTGTGATGTGAACCTTATTGTATGTATAGAAGATATTAATGTAATAAAACACATTGTTGTTATTCGTTATTTGTTAAATTGTTATCTTCATACAATTCTCATATTTGTTTATAATAAAACAATTTATCATCTTTTTGTTTATTTGCTATTGACAGAACAGTAGTCTTTGTGATAAAATACTTTATAAGATAACCGAACGGTTATAAACGACAAAGAGAAGTAAAAGTATATTCTTGTTTTCTCGTTCGATGTTTATATAATGTTGATTATCAAATTCAATTTCGGTGTATTATTGGTTGAAAATGCACTGTTCTAAGGAGGATTTTGGTATGGCAAAAAAACTTATTAGTATTGCGACATTGTTTGTTCTTATGGCAGTAAGCGTATTCAGCGCTTTTGCGGTTGAGGATGAAACAAAAAATGCTCTTGTTTACGGTGATGTGAACATTGACGGTGATATTACCGTAATCGATGCTACCGATATTCAGAAGTACATTGTCGGTCTTGAAGAACTTACAGCAGACAGTAAGTCAGTTGCAGATGTTGATAGTGACGGCGCTATTTCTGTTATGGATGCGACTTCAATTCAAAAGTATATTATAGGTCTTAACGGTTACGGAAAAGTCGGTCAGCAATTTGTTACTGAATGATTTTAAATCATAATCACAGTAATAATAATTAAGTCCCGAGGTATTGTGTGTACTTCGGGACTTTATTATGCATTGAATTTGTATTATTAATAGGGCTTAACCCCCATAAGGCATGACAATTGGATATAAATAAAAATCAGTCGGGAAGACATTGTTTTGCATTATGCAAACTGTCTTCCCGACATCCATTTTACATTTTCAATTTTTAAATTTCAATTTGTAAACTTCCGCTCGGGAAGTATAAGTTTCGCATTAACAAAACTATCTACACGAACTACGCACTGAGGTACTCGGTTGAATAAAGCACGAGATATACAATAGTAACGCTCGGGAAATATAAGCTTCGCATTAATAAAACTATCTACACGAACTACGCACCGAGGTACTCGGTTGAATAAAGCACGAGATATACAATAGTAACGCTCGGGAAGTATAAGCTTCGCATTAATAAAACTATCTACACGATACGCACCGAGGTACTCGGTTGAATAAAGCACAAGATATACAATAGTAACGCTCGGGAAATATAAGCTTCGCATTAATAAAACTATCTACACGAACTACGCACCGAGGTACTCGGTTTACATGCTTTCGGGGCAAGAGATGTTGAACATTGTAAGAACATTTTTGATAACGGCTCTTACGCAGTTGCAAAGTGCAAGTCTTGCCTGCATAAGACCTTCTTCTTCGCCCTTAACACGGCAAGCGTTGTAGAATTTGTGGAAAAGTGTTGCAAGCTGTGTTACATAGCGCGTAACCTTGGTCGGATCATAATCCTTTGCCGCACTGATGATTTCGTTGGTGTATGACGCAAGATGATTGATGAGTTCTTTTTCTTCGGGAGCTGTGAGGAGCGCAAGCTCTGCGTCTGTACATTCTCTCGGAGAAATGCCCTCTTTTGCAAGTGACTTGAAGATACTGCAAATTCTTGCGTGTGCGTATTGAACATAATAAACAGGGTTCTGATTGTCCTGACTTACTGCAAGGTCAAGGTCAAAGTCCATCTGTGTGTTAGCCTCTTTGGTGTTAAAGAGGAACCTTGCGCTGTCAACAGGCACTTCGTCAAGCAAATCGCCAAGCTGAATAGCCTTGCCGGTACGCTTGCTCATTCTTACAAGCTCACCATCCTTAACAAGCTTAACAAGCTGCATAAGAACAACGTTGAGCTTGTCACCGTCATAGCCGATAGCGTCCATTGCGCCTTTCATTCTCATAACATGACCGTGATGGTCTGCACCCCAAACATCAATAAGAGTTGTGAATCCACGGTCAAATTTGTTCTTGTGGTATGCGATGTCGGCTGTAAAATATGTCGGGTTGCCGTTCTGACGAATGAGAACATCGTCCTTTAATTCAAGGTTGTCAATGTATTTCTGTGACTTGCCCTCTTTGAGAAGCTTCTGTGTGAGCACCTCTTTGTTCTTGTACCAAACGGCACCATCTTTTTCATAGGTAAGTCCTTTTTTCGTGAGAAGGTCAACAACAGCCTTAACAGCACCGCTCTTGTGAAGCTCGCTTTCAAAGAACCACTTGTCATAGAAAATCTTGTATTTTTCCATATCAGCCTGCATCTTCTTGATGTTCTTAGGAAGTGCATAGTCAACAAGAGCCTTTTTGCGTACTTCTGCGCTTACATTAACAAGGCTGTCGCCGTTTAGGTCAGCATATTCTTTTGCAAGGTCTTTGATGTCCTCACCCTGATAGCCGTCCTCGGGGAACTCTATCTCATCGCCCTTGAAAATCTGAAGATATCTTGCTTCAAGTGAACAGCCGAACTTTTCAATCTGATTGCCGGCGTCGTTTACATAAAATTCACGCCATGCGTTGTAGCCCGCTTTGTCAAGAACAGCGGCAAGACAGTCACCGAGAGCGCCGCCTCTTGCGTTGCCCATGTGCATAGGACCTGTCGGGTTGGCTGATACAAACTCAACCATAACCTTTTCATCTCTGCCGTATTCACTTCTGCCGTATGCCTCGGGATTGGCAAGGATTTCTCTGATTACAGCCGAATAAAATTCAGTGCCGAGGAAGAAGTTGATGAATCCCGGACCTGCTGTTTCAAAGCGGTCAAACATTGTACCCTCAAGGTCAAGGTTTGATGTGATAGCCTGTGCAATTTTGAAAGGCGGCATACGGAATGCCTTTGCGCCTGCCATTGCCGCATTTGTTGCAAAGTCGCCGTGGCTTCTGTCTGCGGGTGTTTCAATGATAAACGGAGCGGCCTCCGCCTGTGGAAGTTCACCGTTTGATATTGCCTTTTCAATAGCGTTTTCAATTGCTTTTTTTAGCTGTTGTACAGCAAGTGCGTATGTATCCATATCAATCTACCTCATTTTCAAACTTTTCTTTTTCTTCAACCGTAATTTTAAACTTGTTTTCGCTCACAAGGTCATTGTTGAAATCAAGCGTGTAACTGACCTCAAGCGTTCCGCCGTTTTTGGTGAGGGAGTTGTTCATTGTTTTTGTGAAAACTCCTATCATAAGGTCGCCTGCAGGCGTCTGATACAGGCATTGATGCCGTCTGCCTTTTTCAAGCATAAGCTGTGAACGCATGGGACCTTTGCGTGTAATTGTCACCGTATTGTCCTGAACTTTGATGAGATTGTCGTAAAAGCTCTGCGGTGCATCCTCGTCATATTCTTTGTAGCCTATGTAACAATGGTCTTTTTTCATCAGAAAATTTCCCTCTGTGAGAACCTCAATTCGGTCGCTTTCATCGTCAAGAATCTGTTCGCCCAGAATGGAAATCATATATTTGCATTTTTTCTTTTCCTTATCTGTCATATCTTCCCTCGTTAATACTGTTCAATGTCAATTTGTGTAACAGTATGCTCCATATTTCTGCCGAGAAACAGTCCTGCAACGCTTTTAAATCCGTCGGGAGTGTCGCTTACATAAAATTCGGGAGTCTGATGCACACCGTCTGTGTTGAGCAGATTGTTTTCTCTGAGAATTTTTGAGCAATAGATTGCAGTTTCATATCCCGAATCAACAAGCGTAACGCCGTCACCCATAAAGTCAGCAATTGCATCACGCAAAAGCGGATAGTGAGTGCAACCGAGAATGAGGGTGTCAACGCCTGTTTCCTTGAGTTCGGAAAGATATCTTCTGATGACAAGCCGTACAATCTGATCGTCACGACAGATGAAACCGTTTTCAACAAGCGGAACAAAAAGCGGACACGCCTGCTCATAAACCTTGTATTTCGGATTAAGCTTTTCAAGACGGAGCTTGTAGCTGTGGCTCGAAATGGTTGCGGCAGTGCCGATAATTCCGATTTTGCCGTTCTTTGTTTTTCGGTCGGCAATGAATGCGGTCGGGTTTACAACACCCGTGTACGGAACGGAAAGCTTTTCTTCAAGCATATCGCCTGCAACCGAACTTACCGTACCGCAGGCTGCAACAACTGTTTTGACATTGTGTTTCAACAGAAAATTTGCGTCCTGAAGGGCATACTTTGAAATTGTTTCACGGCTTCTGTTGCCGTAGGGTACTCTTCCCGTATCTCCAAAGTATATTATTTTCTCGTTTGGCAGCACATGCAAAAACTCTTTTACAGCGCTGAGTCCGCCTAATCCAGAGTCAAAAACTCCGATAGCATCTTGACAAGACATAATAAAACCTTCTTTTACATTAATATACAGCTTAAATAATAACACAATAATGTGCGTCTTGCAAGTCAAAACCTTTGACAAATCTGTTATTTGATTGTATAATGAATTCTAACAGACTAATCCGAGAGGAAGATTAAGTTGGAATTTAAAAAAGCTTTTGATTATATCGTCGGCAAGGTTGAAGAAGAACTTGTAAAACAGAATTATACAAAGCAGAAGGTTGTTGCCGAAAATGACAACGAGCTTGTTTCGCTTTTTACAAGTGCATCACTTGCATATTCGGTAGTATATTATAAGGATAAGGAACAGATGGTGCTCCGTTCCTGCACAATGACCGATGAAGGTCCCGACAATGAATGGAAAACACTTGCAACATGGCTTTACGATGAAACAGTCGGCACACAGAAGGACGCCGACAGTATCGCAAATGACTTTATCGAAGGCGTTTCGGGTACACTTGCAATCAAAAGGGCAAAGCAGGTTAAGCAGAAAAAGAAAAAGGATGACGACGGAACCGCCGATCCGAAGTTTCTTGCAAAGCGTTTTGTAACATATTTCCCCGAGCTTCGTGAGGAAATAAAAAACGAGGAGGATTGCTACTTCCCGTTCAGAGGCGCAACATTCGCAAAAGAGCATATTGCTCCGAAGATTCCCATGTATATTAAGCGTGCAAATAAGAATGAAATCGAGAAGTTTGCAAATGTGTTCAATGTTCAGTACAACAACGGTGATGTTGACACAAGGGCAATCATCACAATCGTTTTGCTCAATTCACTTGATGACGCTGAGTACAATGCACTTTATGAGCATTTCAACGATGAACTCAAGGTTGCCGCTTTAAATGCAAGGGCTTTTAAGGGCAAGACGGTAAAGCCTGAAAAAGTTAAGAAAGTTAAGGCAAAGGCAAACACTCTTACAAAGAACTGATTTAATTGAAATTCACCGTAAAATCCCGTCTTGACGGGCGGGTTTTACGGAATATCGCAGAAAACACGGAATTTCTGCGGATAAATTGCAAAAAAGGCTTGACTAAAGCCTTTATATATGGTAGAATAACCTTACCTCTGAAAGGGGCTTATTTTTTTGTGCCCTATTGAGGGAGGCTAAAATATTCCGAAAAAACCGGGAGGTGCCGTTATGAGAGTAAAAATCACATTGGCCTGCACAGAGTGCAAACAGCGTAATTACAACACAATGAAGAACAAGAAGAACAGTCCTGACAGACTTGAAATGAACAAGTACTGCCGTTTCTGTAAAAAACACACTCTTCACAAGGAAACAAAATAACGGAGGTACATCATGGCTGAGAAAAAGTCTGAAAATGCAAAAGCAGCTGCTAAAAAGACTGCTAAAAAGCCTAATGTTTTCAAAAGGCTCGCAAAGTACCTCGGCTCCTGTAAGAGTGAAATCAAAAAGATCACATGGCCCACAGCGAAGCAGACAACAAAGAACTTTGGTATTGTCATTGCTATGGTAGCCATTGTAGGCGTATTCATTTTTGCCCTTGATCAGGGCTTGTACGCTCTCGTTGGTCTTTTTATGAACACAACCGCCTGATTCGTATCTGACATTGCTTGAATCACGAAAGGAAGAAAGTTGTTATGGCAGAATCAGAAGCAAGATGGTATGTTGTTCATACCTATTCGGGTTATGAAAATAAGGTTGCAACAGATCTTATGACCACAGCCGAAAACAGAAATCTTCAGGATATGATTATTGATGTCAAAGTTCCTGTTGAAATCGTAACCGAAACAGTCGGCGATAAGACCAAAGAGGTTGAAAACAAACTGTTTCCGGGCTATGTTTTCGTTAAGATGGTCTATACAGACGAAACCTGGTATGTTGTGCGCAACATCAGAGGCTGTACAGGATTTGTGGGACCCGGATCAAAGCCCGTACCACTTACAGATGCGGAAGTTTACAGAATGGGTGTTGAAACACGAAGCGTTAAGCTTAACTATTCTGTCGGCGATTCAGTTCGCATTATAGACGGTCCGCTTGAGGATTTTGTCGGTGTTGTTGAAGAAATTGATGCTGACAAAGATTATGTCCGTGTAGTTGTTTCTATGTTCGGACGAGAAACTCCGGTTGAACTTGAGCTTGCTCAGGCTGAACCGATAGAAGATTAATCAAATAATAATCAGCCGATTGGCTTTTTATTGGGAGTGTAACGCTCCCTGTGGGAGGGACCCTACACAGTGTCGTCCCGCAATTTACCACGAATTTTGGAGGTGCAAACACAATGGCTCAGAAGGTTGTAGGCTTAATTAAGCTGCAGATTCCCGCCGGAAAGGCTACTCCGGCACCACCTGTTGGTCCGGCTCTCGGTCAGCACGGTGTAAACATTGTTGCGTTCACAAAGGATTTTAATGAGCGTACAAAGAATGATATCGGTCTTATCATTCCGGTAGTAATTACTGTATATGCAGACCGTTCATTCACTTTCATTACAAAGACTCCGCCTGCTGCGGTTCTTCTTAAGAAGGCTTGCGGTATCGACAGCGGTTCAGGCGTACCTAACAAGACAAAGGTAGCTCAGATCACTCGTGAGCAGATCACAAAGATTGCAGAGCAGAAGATGCCTGACCTCAACGCAGGTTCACTTGATGCTGCTATCAGCATGATTTCCGGTACAGCAAGAAGCATGGGTATTACAGTAGTTGACTAATTATTTCCGGGTGGGAGGATAATTCCGATTGACCACCTAACAATGGAGGAAGACTGATGAAACACGGTAAGAAATATGTTGACGCTGCTAAGCTCGTTGACAGAACTAAATTATATGATACAAACGAGGCACTTGACACAGTTATCAAGACTGCAGTTGCTAAGTTTGACGAAACAGTTGAGCTTCATGTAAAGCTCGGCGTTGACAGCCGTCATGCTGACCAGCAGGTTAGAGGTGCGGTTGTTCTTCCTAACGGTACAGGTAAAAAGGTTAGAGTTCTTGCAATTTGTAAGGGCGCTAACGAAGAGCTTGCCAAGGAAGCCGGTGCTGACTTTGTCGGTGCTGAGGATATGACACAGAAGATTCAGCAGGAGAACTGGATGGACTTTGATGTTCTTATTACAACTCCCGATTGCATGGGTCTTGTAGGTCGTCTCGGTAGAATCCTCGGTCCCCGCGGTCTTATGCCAAACCCAAAGGCAGGTACTGTAACTCCTGACATTGCCAAGGCTGTTAAAGAAGCTAAGGCAGGTAAGATTGAGTACCGTCTTGACAAAACAAACATCATTCACTGCCCAATCGGTAAGGCAAGCTTTGGCGCTGAGAAGCTCGGTGAAAACCTTGACACTCTCATGGGCGCTATCGTAAAGGCTAAGCCTACTGCAGCTAAGGGTCAGTACATCCGCTCAGTTGCCATTACTTCGACAATGGGTCCGAGCGTTCGCATCAACCCTGCTAAGTTTGGTGCTTAATTTCAGTTATTTACACAATAGTGTGACTATATTAAATTCGCTGTTCTAAAGACAGCAGGTGCGTAAGCGTAAAGGTTTTTCCTGCCTGCCGAGGAAGATGCAAATTACATTGTTTTGTGTTTTTGCAGCCGTCCGAGGTAAAACGGACGGCTGTTTTTTATGAACTGCGTTACAAATATTTTGGAGGTGAATTTATCTTGCCAAGTCAAAGTGTTTTAGAGCAGAAGAAAGCAATTGTTGCAGAGCTTTCAGAAAGACTTAAAAGCTCAATCACAGGTGTGGTTGTCAGCTACGAAGGTATTAACACAGAGGACGATACAAAGCTCAGAAAAGAGCTTCGTGAGAACGATGTTAAGTACACTGTAGTAAAGAACACACTTCTTTCCCGTGCTTGCGAGGAAGCAGGTCTTGATGACATTAAGCCTGTTCTCGAGGGTACAACAGCTATTGCTACAAGCGACAGCGAGTACGCTGCTGCTGCAAGAATCCTTTGCAACTATGCTAAGGATCATGACAACTTTAAGGTTAAGTCAGCTTATCTTGACGGTGCCGTAATTGATATGGACACAATCGTTGCCCTTTCAAAGCTCCCAACAAGAGAAGTCCTTCTTGCAAATGTTCTTGGTGCATTCCAGGCACCTATCGCATCCTTTGCACGTGCCGTACAGGCTATCGTTGACAAGGGCGGCGTTGAAGCTTGTGCTGCTGAGGCAGCAGAAGAGGCTCCTGCTGAGGCAGAAGCTCCTGCAGCAGAATAATCGGCTGCAATTAATTAAAATTTTACTAATTATCATATTGGAGGTAAATTACAATGGCATCAGAGAAAATTACTGCTATTATTGAAGAATTAAAAGGCCTCACAGTTCTTGAGCTTTCAGAGCTCGTTCACGCTGTAGAGGATGAGTTTGGTGTATCAGCTGCTGCTGCAGTTGCAGTTGCTGGTCCTGCTGCTGACGGTGGCGCTGCTGCTGCTGAGCAGACAGAGTTTGATGTAGTTCTTAAGGCTGCAGGCGGCAACAAGATTGCTGTTATCAAGGTTGTTCGTGAAGTAACAGGTCTTGGTCTTAAGGAAGCAAAGGCACTCGTTGACGGTGCTCCTAAGGCTCTCAAGGAAGGCGTTTCTAAGGAAGACGCTGAAGCTATTAAGACTAAGCTCGAAGAGGCCGGTGCTGAAGTAGAACTTAAGTAATTTTACTTATAGCTTGCATTTTAAGTCCGACAGATTTCTGTCGGACTTTTTTGCGTTTATTGTTAAAATTTGTCATTTTTGCTTTAGCATAAATTCAATTTTTTATCTTACAATAAAAGAGTATGGACAATATAATCACAATGTCTGTTTTAACTGCTTTTGATTACTGTTTTGCTTGACGTGCCGATTCTTTTGTGATAAACTATTAACGAACATAGGGTGTTGGATATTAACGCTGACAAGGGGTATTTGTCGCAATTCCACTATCTATGTGAATTCAGAAAACATAGAAAGGTTGATACTGAAATGGCAAAGATTGATTTAACAAAGTACGGTATTACAGGTACCACTGAAATCGTTCACAATCCTTCTTATGAAGAGCTTTTCAAAGAAGAAACAAGACCCGAACTCGAGGGTTATGAAGTTGGTCAGGAAACTGAGCTTGGCGCAGTTAATGTTATGACCGGCGTTTACACAGGTCGTTCACCTAAGGACAAGTTCATCGTTATGGACGAGAACTCAAAGGACACTGTTTGGTGGACTTCTGACGAGTACAAGAACGACAACCATCCTGCATCTGAGGAAACTTGGAAGGCAGTTAAGGAAATCGCAAAGAAAGAGCTTTCTAACAAGAAGCTTTATGTTGTAGATGCTTTCTGCGGCGCTAATAAGGACACAAGAATGGCTGTTCGTTTCATCGTTGAGGTTGCTTGGCAGGCGCACTTTGTAACAAATATGTTCATCACTCCTTCAGCTGAAGAGCTTGAAAACTTTGAGCCTGATTTCGTTGTTTACAACGCATCAAAGGCTAAGGTTGAAAACTACAAGGAGCTCGGTCTTAACTCAGAAACAGCTGTTGTATTCAACATCACAAGCCGTGAGCAGGTTATCATCAACACATGGTACGGCGGTGAGATGAAGAAGGGTATGTTCTCAATGATGAACTACTACCTCCCGCTCAAGGGCATCGCATCAATGCACTGCTCAGCCAACACAGATAAGAACGGCGAGAACACAGCTATCTTCTTCGGTCTTTCAGGTACAGGTAAGACTACACTTTCAACAGATCCTAAGAGACTCCTCATCGGTGATGACGAGCACGGCTGGGACGACAACGGCGTATTCAACTTTGAAGGCGGCTGCTATGCTAAGGTTATCAACCTTGACAAAGAGTCAGAGCCTGACATCTACAACGCTATCAGAAGAGACGCTCTTCTTGAAAATGTTACTGTTGACAAGGAAGGCAAGATTGACTTTAACGACAAGACTGTAACAGAGAACACTCGTGTATCATATCCGATTGATCACATCGACAACATTGTTCGCCCTGTTTCTTCAGCTCCTGCTGCAAAGAATGTAATCTTCCTTTCAGCTGATGCTTTCGGCGTACTTCCGCCTGTTTCAATCCTCACACCAGAGCAGACAAAGTACTACTTCCTCTCAGGCTTCACAGCTAAGCTTGCCGGTACAGAGCGTGGCATCACAGAGCCGACTCCAACATTCTCAGCTTGCTTCGGTCAGGCATTCCTCGAGCTTCATCCTACAAAGTATGCTGAAGAGCTCGTTAAGAAGATGGAAATGAGCGGTGCTAAGGCATACCTCGTAAACACAGGTTGGAACGGCACAGGCAAGCGTATCTCTATTAAGGATACTCGTGGTATCATCGACGCTATCCTTGACGGTTCTATCACAAAGGCTCCTACAAAGACAATTCCACACTTCAACTTTGAAGTTCCTACAGAGCTCCCCGGCGTTGATTCAGGCATCCTCGATCCTCGTGACACATATGCAAATGTTGCTGATTGGGAAGAGAAGGCTAAGGATCTTGCAAGCCGTTTTGTTAAGAACTTTGCTAAGTACGAAGGCAACGAAGTCGGTAAGGCTCTCGTTGAAGCAGGTCCTAAGGCTTAATTTGCCCGACTGCGCTTAACGCATCATAATTGGTGCAACCTTTATCTAAATAAAAATTTCACCCGAAAGGTTTTTGAAAATTCCTTTCGGGTGTTTTTTATTGAGATTATACTTACAAAAATGCGGACATTTCTTTTATGTTTTCTTCTTCGGTTTCTAACATTCTTTTGGCGAGGAGGCTGACATGGGGGTCATTGCCGTTATATTCTCGGATTTTGCGTGACATTTTATTCACTCCCATTGTGTTGCCTTTTATCATCATTTCGGCAATGTGCGAAGATGATGAGTCACGCTTTAAATCCCTTTGTGCGGCATAGCGTGTCATTGCTTTTGTCATATTACTCACTCTGTGTGGCTCTGCACCACGATTTTGCAACATTTTATTTGCGCAATGATACAGTTTTCCGTATTTAATAAGATGTTCGCACAAAACACCGTCAACCTTGCTGTCCTTCAAACTTTTCCTCACGCTCGTAATTCCCTGACAGCCCATTTCGGCATTCTGCAAAACGCAGTTGAGCATTTCAATATCGTTAGTCATAACAAATCACCTCTGTAGATATTATTTACGGGAATTTTTGTATTTATGCAACCGTAAAAAATTAGGTTGCAACACAGCCGTTTTTATGGTTTAATATCTATTAGATAATAAAAAACAGGTGATTTTATGGTTGACACAGAGTTACATACAATAAAACTTCCGTATTCCGACAAGGACGACAGAACCGTTTGGGTTTATGTTCCGTCACATTCCGACGGCGAAAAACTTCTCGTTGTATATATGACAGACGGACAGAATCTTTTTGACGATAATTCAACTCCGCACGGTTCGTGGGAGGTTGTAAAAGCCGTTGAAAACGAGCAGAAAAGCGGTGTAGGCAACGCTGTAATCGTAGGTATTGACAACGGTAATGTTTGGCGTGACAGCGAGCTTACACCGAAATCAATCGGTGAGGTTCAGCACCTTGAAATGCTCTGCGAGGATTTCAAACCCGAGGGCGAAATCTTTGACAATTTTCTTATGAATACCGTCATTCCGTATGTTGAAAATAATTTCCCCGTATGCACCGACAGACAGAATGTTGCCGTCTGCGGAAGCTCATCGGGCGGACTTATGTCATTTTTTTCGGCTTTTGAACACCCGGAAAAATTCGGCTATGCAGGTGTGTTTTCTCCTGCATTTCTCTGTTACACAAGAGAGGATTGGGAGAAATATCTTTCGACAAAAATTGTTGAAAATATGCCGTACCTCTACATCTATACGGGTAACGGTGATGAACTTGAAGAGATGATTTTTGAAAGCACCGAAATGCTCTATGAACTTTTGGAAGAAAGCTTCTACCCGTATGACAGAATAAACGAGGTCATTCTTTTTGAAAACGCACACAATGAAAAATCTTGGCGAGAAATTTTCCCCGATTTTCTCCACACATTTTTGAGCAGACTTTGATAATATGAACAGCAAAATTGATATAAAAATATGCACCATTGATATGCTTACGGACCTGCAATATCTTTGCAGAACAACTTTTTACGAATCTTTCTCCGATTCAACCGATGAGGAGGATATGCGAAAATTTCTTGCAGAAACCTATTCAGCGGAAAAGCTGTCAGCAGAACTTGCAAACTCCGAAAGTGTAACCTTTATAGCGTACAAAAACGGTACTCCTCTCGGATATCTAAAAATGAATATCGGCAATGCGCAGACTGAAAAATGCCTTGACAATGCGCTTGAAATTCAACGCATCTATATCCTGAAAAGTGCCAAAGGACAGGGCATAGGCTCAGCCTTTATGCAGATTGCGGAGAATTTTGCAAGTGAGAAAAAACTTTCAACAATATGGCTCGGTGTATGGGAACATAACGAGCCTGCAAAGAAATTCTACAAATCAAAAGGATATGAAAAATTTTCACATCACACATTTGTCATCGGTGACGATATGCAAACTGATTTCCTTTTGAAAAAGGAAATTTTATGATTTGGGGCAAAACAAAAAGGACAGCCTTTAAGACTGTCCCAAAAATGTGATTTGGTTTAAATCGAAATTATGCGATGATTTCGCCGTCAACCGTACCGCCAAGACCTGCGGCATTTGATTCGTCTGTATCAATGTGCATTGCAGGAGCGTAGTTTGCGTTTACTCTGATTACAACATCACCGAATGTTGTTGCCCTGCCTGTATTTTCGCCAACCTTAACCGAAACGAGCTGTTTGTCTTTAAGACCAAACTCTTCTGCAGTTTTCGGATCAAGGTGAATGTGTCTTTTAGCGGCAATTACACCGCATTCGATTTCAACTTCGCCCTCGGGACCGACAAGCTTGCAACCGGGTGTGCCTGCAATATCGCCTGATTCTCTGACAGGAGCGGCAATGCCGAGCTTACGAGCGTCTGTAAGAGAGATTTCAACCTGATCTGCACTTCTTTCGGGACCGAGAATTGACATTTTCATTTCACTTTTCGGACCTACAACAGTTACCTTTTCAACACAGGCAAACTGTCCGGGCTGTGAAAGATTCTTTTTGTTTGTAAGAGTTGCGCCCTTGCCAAAGAGAGCCTCAAGAGTTTCTTTGGTAACATGAACATGATGCGCTGATGTTTCAACCATTACTTTCATTTTGTGTACCACCATTCAATTAGAATTCGCCGTACGGCTTCGTGTTTATTTTACTACTTTATTCTTGGAATTTCAACATTTTTGATAAATTTAAATCTTTATTTTGGGAGAGAAAATTATGTATAATACCTGGGAAGAATTAAAATCGGCTTGTGAAAACTGTCACAGGTGTGAACTCTGCGAAACTCGCACAAATGTTGTTGTGGGCGTCGGCAACGAAAATGCAGAGGTTATGTTCATCGGTGAAGGTCCGGGCGAAAACGAGGATCTTCAAGGCAAACCGTTTGTCGGCAGAGCAGGCAAACTGCTTGACAAAATGCTTGTGGCTGTTGACCTTGACAGAAACAAGAATATTTACATTGCCAATATGGTAAAGTGCCGTCCGCCGAAGAACCGTGATCCAAAGCCCGAAGAACAGGAAATGTGCATTGAGTGGCTCAGAACACAGGTGAGAATGATCAAGCCGAAAATTATTGTCTGTCTCGGCAGAATTGCGGCGGCAAGGCTTATTAAATCGGATATCAAAATCACGAAGGAACACGGTCAGTGGATTGAGAAAAACGGTGTGCTTATGATGGCAATGCTTCATCCTGCGGCAATTTTGCGTGATCCACGCAGAAAGCCCGACGCTTTTGACGATTTCTTAAAGCTCCGTGATAAAATCAACGAGGTTTGTGACCATACATATGAATAATTTTTTGCAGCGGAGGTTTAGTGTGACCTCTGCTGTTTTTATATGTATAATTTCAAAATATTGTACATGCAGATGACGAATACGGTAAGATTTCTGTTGATATTGCGGTGCTAATTTGGTATAATTAGTATGCAAAGCACAGTGATTTTTTTCTGTAAGAAACATATGAAAAGGGTGATTTTATGAGCCTTGTAGAATTTAATAATGTTTACAAAAGATACAAAACGGGTGAGATTGTCATCAATGCGGTTGACGGCATTTCGTTCAAGGTTGAGGAGGGCGAGTTTGCAATTGTAGTCGGTGCGTCCGGTGCAGGCAAAACAACCGTTCTGAATATTCTCGGCGGAATGGACAGCTGTTCCGAGGGCGAAATCATTGTCGGCGGAAAGGATATAAGCAAATTTAAGGACAAACAGCTTATTGAGTACAGACGGCACGACATAGGCTTTGTGTTCCAGTTCTACAACCTTGTTCATAACCTAACGGCAAAGGAAAATGTTGAGCTTGCCGCTCAGATTTGCAGTAATCCTCTTGACAGCGAAACTGCTCTTGACAGCGTGGGCTTGCTTGAAAGGGCAAACAACTTCCCCGCACAGCTTTCGGGCGGTGAACAGCAGAGAGTTTCAATCGCAAGAGCACTTGCCAAAAGACCGAAGCTTTTGCTTTGTGACGAACCGACAGGTGCGCTTGACTACAACACAGGCAGACAGATTCTGAAATTGTTGCAGGAAACCTGCCGCAAAGACAAAATGACCGTTGTTCTTATCACTCACAACGGAGCAATAACACCGATGGCGGATCACATTATAAGAATGAAAAGCGGAAAAATTGTTGAAGATATTTACAATGAAAAACCGAAAAATGTTGAAGAAATTGAGTGGTAAAAAATGAAAAGGAGGTGTCACAATGACTAAATCCTTGATAAAAAACACATTCAGAGAAATTAAAAATACAAAAGCAAGATTCATCTCAATTATGGCGATTATCGCCCTCGGAGTAGGATTTTTTGCAGGAATAAAGGCAACGGTTCCGTCAATGTACAATCTTGCAAGAACCTACACGGACGAGCAGGAGCTTATGGATTACCGACTTGTGTCAACGGTCGGATTTGATGAGGACGACATAAAGGCGGTAAAAAATACGGACGGAGTAACCTCTGTTATGCCGTCATATTTCTGCGATGTTCAGACCGATGCCGACAGCGGCGGCAGGACTATGAGAGTCATTGCGCTTCCCGAAAAATACGGTGATAATTCCGTTCAGAACAAGCTTGTTTTGACGGAAGGCAGACTTCCCGAAAAGTCGGGTGAAATTGCAGCCGATTCAACCTCGTTCACGGCAGAGGGTTATAAAATCGGCGACAAAATCAGATTCGCAAAACAGACGGGCGATACAGATACTTCAACCGAACTTAAAACCCTTGAATACACGGTGGTCGGTCTTGTGCAGTCACCTCTTTACATAGCATATCAGCGAGGAACTACGACGGTCGGCAACGGAAAAATCTCGGATTATTTCTACATTTGCCCCGAAGATTTCGCCTTTGAACGCTACACGGAGCTTTATGTAAAAACCGATATTTCGGATAAATTCCTGGCATACACGGACGATTATGATAATGCCATAGAGAATAAAGCCGCCGATTTTGAAAAGGTGGGAGAGAACAGGAGCAACAGCTTTACGGTCGAGGTTATCGACAAGGCTAAGAGCGACCTTGCAGATGCAAAACAGGAGTATTCGGACAATAAAGAAAAAACCGAAAAGAAGCTTGCCGATGCAAAGGCGGCGATTGATGACGGCAAAAAAGAGCTGAAAACCAAGATCGATGACGCACAGAAAAAACTTGATTCGGCAAAACAGCAGATTGAGGACGGCAAGACACAGCTTGAAAATTCACGCAATGAATACAACACAAAAATTGCCGATGCACAGGCTCAGATTGCCGAAAAGGAAAGTCAGCTTAATTCTGCCGAAGAACAATACAATTCTTCAAAAGCAGAATTTGATAAAGAAATTTCAAAATCACAGGCTGAAATAGAAAATGCGGAATATCAGTTGCAGTCGGCAAAGGATACATTTCAAACCGAACAGGAACCACAGCTTTTGGCAGGAATAAGTCAGGCTGAGGACGCTGTTTCGGCTTTGCAGTATCAAATCAGTCAGACAACCGATGAAGAAACGCTTGCTGTTTTGAACGCACAGCTTGAGCAGGCTCAGCAGACGCTTGATGAACTCAACGCAACATACGATTCCGCAAAGACACAGCTTGAAGAAAGCGAAAGCCGACTTTCCGAAAGCAAGGCACTTTTTGAACAGAAAAAGAGTGAGGGACAGGCTCAGCTTGACTACGCATATTCACAGATTTCAAGTGGAAGGACACAGCTTGATGCCGCAAAAGCAGAACTTGCACAACAGTCGGCAGACGGTCAGGCACAGCTTGATTCGGCAGAAAGCAAGCTGAATGACGCTCAGAGCGAGTATGACAGCGGTGTTGCAAAGCTTGCCGAGGAAAAGAAAAACGGCGAGAAAAAACTCTCCGATGCACAGACAGAATACGATGACGGCGTTAAAAAAGCCGATGAAGAATTCAAAAAGGCAGAGGATAAAATCAAAGATGCAGAGGAAAAAATTAATTCTCTTACAGAACCAAAGTGGTATGTCTTTGACAGAAGCGACAACCCGGGTTACTCAACATTTTCTTCAAATGCAGACAGACTCGGGGCTGTTGCAACGGTATTTCCCGTATTCTTCCTGCTCGTAGCGGTGCTTGTCTGCGTAACCACAATGACAAGACTTATTGAGGAAAAGCGTACCGAAATCGGAACGCTGAAAGCACTCGGCTACAGCAACACAAGCATTATAATGAAGTTTGTAATCTACTCGTTGCTTGCGGCTGTTATCGGAAGTGTAATCGGTATTTTAATCGGCATTTTCACCTTGCCGTTTGTAATTTATGATGCTTACAAAATTATGTACTACATCGGCGATATAACGCTGATACCAGACTATACAAGCATAATTTTCGGAATTGTTGCCGCAGTTGTCTGCACGGTTGTTGTGTCGGTTGTAGTGTGTGCAAAATCTCTGCACGAAAAGCCTGCGGCTGTTATGCGGCCGAAAGCACCAAAGGCGGGCAAGAGAATTTTGCTTGAACGCATAAAACCGTTGTGGTCACATATGAGCTTTAACTCAAAGCTGACCGCAAGAAATCTGTTCAGATACAAGGTAAGACTTTGTATGACTGTTATCGGGGTGGCAGGCTGTACGGCTCTGATTGTTGCCGCATTCGGTTTGCTCAACAGCTTTGAACCGATGACACACGATCAGTTTGAAACAATCTATAAATACGATGCCGTTGTTGTTCCGAAAGACAGCGGAAGTGCCGACAATCTTTCGTTTTTGACAGATACACTTGATAAAAACAGCAATGTCAAACACTCAATGCTTGTTTCACAGCAGGAATGCACGGTAACACACGGTAATAAGATTAAGGACAGCGACACAAATCTTGTTGTACCGCAGAATCCCGAAAAGTTTGACGAAATTGTTTCTCTGCATACAAGAAAAGGCAAAGAAGAACTCAAGCTTTCGGACAGCGGAGTAATGCTCAGTGAAAAAATGTGCAGTGAGCTTGGAATAAAAACGGGCGACAAAATCACACTGAATGTTGACGGCAAAAAGGCAGAGGTCAAGGTCAGCGGAATTTTTGAACAGTACCTTTACAATTTTGTCTATATGACGCCAACCGCCTATAAGAGCTTGTTCGGCAGTGACTGCACCTATAATATGGCTGATGTCGCACTCAAAGATACCTCGGATTCCGCCTGCGACAAATTCGGTTCACAGGTTTTATCCGATGATAAAATTGCGGCGGTAAGCTACATTGCATCAAGCTTGAACGAATTCCGAAATATGCTCAACTCTCTTGATATGGTTGTTACGGTTATGATAATCTGCGCAGCGGCACTTGCCTTTGTTGTACTCTACAACCTGACTAATATCAACATTGCCGAGCGTGTCCGTGAAATTGCAACCTTTAAGGTTCTCGGATTCTACAACCGTGAAACTTCATCTTTCATTTACAAAGAGAACATAATTTTGACTCTCCTCGGAATTTTCGTAGGTCTGTTCCTCGGAAACCTTTTGACAGGTTTCATCATTCAGACGGTTGAGGTTGACAACATTATGTTCGGAAGAGATATTTATTTCACTTCATACCTCTATGCGGCAGGGCTGACATTCCTGTTTTCAATTCTTGTAAATGCGGTTATGAGCTTTAAGATTAAAGCCGTTAATATGGTTGAAAGTCTTAAAAGCGTTGAATAACGGAATATTTTGCCGTATGCTTAAAAAATCTTTTGTAAAATATTGATTGAATACAGCAATTGTGTTATAATACAGAAGAATAGGCTAAATAAATAGGCTGACAGGCAAAATATCTGTGAAAGGATAGTTACAGTAATGATAAAAGCTAATGAATACCGCACAGTCACCTGCGGTGAGTTAAGAGAAGAAAATATCGGACAGCAGGTCAGAGTTGCGGGCTGGGTTGAAAATATCCGTGACCACGGCGGTGTAATGTTCCTCGATATCCGTGATCAGTACGGTGTGCTTCAGGTTGTTGTTCACAACGATGAACTTCTTAAGGATATCAACAAGGAATGTACAGTAACTCTCAGCGGTACTGTTGTTAAGCGTGACGAAGAAACAATTAACAAGAAGATTGCAACAGGTTTCGTTGAAGTTCACACGGAGGACATCAAGGTTCTCGGCAAGTGTAAGAATGTTCTTCCGTTTGAGGTTGCAACCTCTACAAATACCAATGAAGAAGTAAGACTTAAATATCGTTTTCTTGACCTCCGTAACCCGAAGGTTCACAATAATATTATGATTCGTTCGCAGATTATCACATTTCTGCGCAACAAGATGAACGAAATGGGCTTTATGGAGATTCAGACTCCTATCCTTTCAACTTCATCTCCGGAGGGCGCTCGTGACTACCTTATCCCGAGCAGAAAGCACAAGGGCAGATTCTATGCTCTCCCACAGGCTCCTCAGATTTTTAAACAGCTCCTTATGGTGTCAGGCTTTGACAGGTATTTCCAGATTGCACCTTGCTTCCGTGATGAGGACGCCCGTGCAGACCGTTCACCGGGTGAGTTCTATCAGCTTGATTTTGAAATGGCTTTTGCAACACAGGAAGATGTATTTGCTGTTGCTGAAGAGGTTCTTTACGAAACATTCAAGAAGTTTTCAAATAAAGAGGTTTCAAAGCCTCCGTTTGCCCGTATTCCGTATGCCGAGAGTATGCTCAAGTACGGTACAGACAAGCCTGACCTTCGCAATCCGCTCGTAATTGTTGAAATCAGCGATATGTTTGAGGAAACAGACTTTGCTCCGTTCCGCAAAAAGACAGTTCGTTCAATCAATGTTCCGAATGCCGCAGGTCAGTCAAAGAAATGGTTCAAGAAGATGGAGGAGTTCGCTCTTTCAATCGGCATGAAGGGCCTTGGCTATGTTAAGGTTAGAGATGACCTCACATTTGACGGCCCGATTGACAAGTTCCTTAAAGAGGGCGACCGTGAAGAACTTATCAGCCGTAACGGTTCAAAAGCAGGCGATGTAATCTACTTTATCGCCGATACTGCTCAGGAAGCTCCAAAGCTTGCGGGTCAGATCAGAACAGAGGTTGCAAAGCGTCTTGACCTTATCGATACAAGCCGTTTTGAAATGTGCTTTATCGTTGACTTCCCGATGTTTGAGAGAGATGAAGAAACAAATCAAATTATCTTCACACACAATCCTTTCTCAATGCCGCAGGGCGGTCTTGACAGCCTTCTTAACAAGGATCCCGAAGAGGTTCTTGCTTATCAGTACGATATCGTTTGCAACGGTGTAGAGCTTTCATCAGGCGCTGTTCGTAACCACGATATTGAAATTATGAAGAAAGCGTTCGAGCTTGCCGGCTACAGCGAGGATGACCTCAAGGCTAAGTTCTCCGCACTCTACAATGCGTTCCAGTACGGTGCTCCGCCGCACGCAGGTATGGCTCCGGGTGTTGACCGTATGATTATGCTCCTTACAGAGGAAGAGAACATCAGAGAAGTTATTGCATTCCCGATGAACTCCAATGCTCAGGATCTTCTCCTCGGTTCACCGGGTGAGGTAACAGAACAGCAGCTCCGTGAGGTTCATATTAAATTAAGATAAAAACTGCATTTGCAGTCATATATTCAAACTCAAAGGGCGAGTTATATATTATATGACTTGCCCTATTTTCTTTAAAAAGGACGGTTTTTATGGTAACAAGAGAAGATGTTGAAAACATTGCGTTGCTTTCAAAGCTTTTTGTTCCCGAAGAGGAGCTTGACGGCCTTACAAAGTCAATGCAGGAAATCATAGATTTTGCCGACACAATCAATAACGCTCCGACAGACGGCGAGGAGTTTGACGATATTAACAATCTGTCAAATGTTTTTCGTGAGGATGAGGTTGTTGAGTCCTACGATACAAAGGAAATTCTTTCAAATGCTCCCGAGCAGGCAGAGGATCACTTCCTTGTAAGAAACAGAGAGTAAGGCGGTGTAAAAATGGGTTCTATTGAAAAAATTCATGAAATGCTTGTGTCAAAAGAGTGTTCATGTACCGAGCTTACAAAAAGCTATCTTGACGAAATCGAAAAGGCTGACGGCGAGCTTAACGCATATGTTAATGTAACAGGCGAGGAGGCTCTGAAAACTGCCGAGGCTGTTGACAGAAAAATTGCCTCCGGCGAGGAAATCGGTATGCTCGAGGGTGTTCCGATGACGCTCAAGGACAATATTTCAACAAAGGGAATTGAAACAACCTGTTGTTCAAAAATTCTCACAGGCTATAAGCCGATTTATAACGCAACCGTTTGGGAAACTCTTGCAGGCGAAAACGCAGTTATGCTCGGCAAGACGAATATGGACGAGTTCGCAATGGGCTCTTCATGCGAAACATCATACTTTGGCGGTGCAATGAATCCGTTTGATTCAAACTATGTTTCAGGCGGTTCATCAGGCGGTGTTGCAAGTGCGGTAGGCGCAAACATTGCAGCTTACGGTCTTGGCTCTGATACAGGCGGATCAATCCGTCAGCCGGCATCATTCTGCGGTATTGTAGGTCTTAAACCTACTTACGGTGCGGTTTCCCGTTACGGACTTATCGCATACGCAAGTTCACTTGACCAGATTGGACCGATTACAAAGTCTGTTGAGGACGCTGCAATTGTCTTTGACGCAATTTCAAAGAGAGATGAAAAAGATTCAACCTCAAAGGGCTTTGTCGGTGACACTTATTCAAAACTCAACAATGACATCAAGGGTATGAAAATCGGTATTGCAAAGGAATATCTTGAGGGTGTCCGTGACGATGTAAAAGAGGCTGTCTTAAAGGCTGCCGATATCTACAAGTCAATGGGCGCAGAGATTGTTTACTTTGACCTGCCCGAACTCAAATTTGCCCTTCCTGTTTACTATATCATCGCCTGTGCCGAGGCATCTTCAAACCTTGGCAGATATGACGGTATCCGTTTCGGTTACAAAACCGAGCATTACAACGGCACTCACGATATGGTTTGCCGTACCCGTTCGGAGGGATTCGGCGAAGAGGTTAAACGCAGAATCCTCCTCGGTACTTATGTTCTTTCCGCAGGTTACTATGACGCTTATTACAAAAAGGCTCAGAATCTTCGTGGCACTATCGTTAAGGCATTCAACAACGCATTTGAAAAGTGCGATGTAATCCTTGCTCCGACAGTTCCTATGACAGCATTTGAAAAGGGACATGCTGTAAGCGATCCGATTGAAACCTATCTTACAGATATCTGCACTGTACCTGTCAATATTGCAGGTTTGCCGGGTGTTTCGGTTCCGTGCGGATTCAACGCAAAGGGTATGCCGATTGGTATGCAGCTTATCGGCAAGAGCTTCGGCGAGGCTGAAATTCTTAATGCGGCATACAAATATCAGCAGGCTGCTGCTGAAAACTTTAAGGATACAAAGTGGGGTGTTAAGCTGTGAGTTACGAATTAGTTGCGGGTTTTGAAACCCATATTGAGCTTGCCACAAAGACAAAAATCTTCTGCGGCTGTACTACAAAATTCGGCGGTGCGCCAAACAGCCATTGCTGTCCCGTGTGTATCGGTCTGCCGGGAACACTTCCAAAGCTTAACCGTGAGGTAGTTCGCTATGCAATCCGTGCAGGTCTTGCAGTTCACGGTGAAATCGCAGAGATTTCAAAAATGGACAGAAAGAACTACTGCTATCCCGACCTTTCAAAGGCTTATCAGATCAGCCAGCTTTATGCTCCGCTTATTATAGGCGGTTATGTTGAGCTTTCAAACGGCAGAAAAATCCGTTTGCACCACATTCACATCGAAGAGGATGCAGGAAAGCTCATTCATCAGCACGGCGACACATATGTTGACTATAATCGTGGCGGTGTTCCTCTTATCGAAATCGTTTCAGAGCCTGACATTCGTTCAATTGACGAGGCAAGAGAGTATGTTGAAAAGCTTCAGCAGGTTATGCGTTACATCGGAATTTCCGACTGTAAGATGCAGGAAGGATCAATGCGTTGCGATGTAAACATTTCGGTTCGTCCAAAGGGCAGCGAAAAGCTTGGTACAAGAACCGAAATTAAAAATATGAACTCAATTAACAACATAGCAAAGGCTATGGAGTATGAGTTTGAAAGACAGGTTGACCTTATTGAAAACGGCGGAAGTGTTGTTCAGGAAACTCTCCGTTATGATGACGCAACCAACACGACATCTTCAATGAGAAGTAAAGAGGACGCTCACGATTACCGTTATTTCCGTGATCCCGACCTTGTTACTATCCATGTTCCGAAAGATGTTGTTGAAGAAATCAAGGCTGCAATGCCTGAGCTTCCTGCCGACAAGTGCAGAAGATATATTGACGAACTTGCAATTCCCGAAAAGGATGCACAGCTTCTTACAAAGTACCGCAAAATCAGCGAGTATTTTGACAAGGCTTGCGAGGGCGTTAAGTCACCAAAGACAGTTTCAAACTTCATTATCGGTCAGATTTTCCGCAGAACAGAAACTGAGGCTGACAAGGAAATCTTTGATGTTGCGGTTACTCCCGAACAGCTTAACGAGCTTGTAAAACTTCTTGACAGCGGTAAAATCCGCAACAACCTTGCGAAGGCAACACTTGAAAAAATGCTTGACAGCGGCAAGGGTGCTCTTGAATTTATCAGCGAAAGCGATATGGGCGGTCTTGACGAAAACGCACTCAATGATTTGTGCAAGCAGGCTGTTGAGAGCAATCCAAAGGCTGTTGAGGACTATAAGAACGGCAAGGAAAAGGCGATTAAGTCGCTTGTCGGAAATGTTATGAAGAACAGCAGAGGTAAGGCAGATCCTGCTCTTGCAGAGTCAAAAATCAAGGAGCTTATCGGCTGATAACTTAAACCTTCACGGGGGTGTGTCTTATGAAAGAAAAAATCAAAGTAACGGCAGTTGTAATGTTTCTCGGAGTTATATTTTCGGGAATTTTGGTTGCATACAAGCTGGTTAATACGATTATCCCGTCATTTGACGGCGGATCGGCATCGGTATTCGACTATCTGCTAATCGTGACTGTCACCGTTTCAATGGTGCTGAAGCTCGCAGTAGGTTCAATGGGACTGAGAGCCGTTTCAAAAAAGACATCACCGCCGGATATGCAAAAAATGTTGAAAACTTCGGGCAAACTCGCAGTAGTGCTTGTGCTTATCGGAGTGCTTAACATCATATTTAATGTTGTCAACGGACAGGTCGTTTTTGTGATTGAAGTGTTCGACATAGCAACCGATATTCTTCTCGGTTTTGTGTATATACTTGCCTCCGCAAGCGTTCGTGCCGGCAGAGAATAAGTTCGGATTTTAGATTACCAAATAAAAAAATTAACGGTTGGATTTACGAAAAAAGTAATCCAACCGTTTTTTGTTTTTGTAATTTTTCTTTTAGAACCGTATGGGCGGACAATATCCGCCCGCACGGCGAGCCGCCGTTCCCAGTTCGTGTAGACAGTTTTAATTAAATGTAAAATTGAAAATTAAAAATGGAAAATTAATGTCGGGAAGACAGTTTGTAATGTAAAAAACATATTATGCCCGAGCGTAGTATTGTAATTGTTTCCACAATCCAGTAGGGGCGTTCATTGGACGCCCGCCAAGTAATGACAGAAAATTTATGATGAAAACAAACTGTATAAATGAGATACAGTTACCGAAATAATACAGTTAAAAAGAGGTCAGCATTGCTGACCTCTTTTTTATGTAATTCTAAAAATGCACTCGCATTCTGAAAAGTTATGTGCGTGCCGAGTAATGCTCGGGCATAATAAGTTTTAGAAAAATGAAACTGTCTTCACGAACCGGGTGCGAGACACTCGCATTAGTCAACCTTTGGCAAGCCGTCAAAGCCCTGCTGGAGGTCGGCGTCTGTCGGAATGTAGTCACTCATTTCGCCGTCATTATACTTCTGATAAGCAACCATATCAAAGTAGCCTGTACCTGTAAGACCGAAGAGAATTGTCTTTTCTTCGCCTGTTTCTTTGCACTTGAGAGCCTCGTCAATTGCAACTCTGATTGCGTGACTGCTTTCAGGAGCAGGGAGAATACCTTCAACTCTTGCAAACTGCTCTGCTGCTGCAAATACGCTTGTCTGCTCAACTGCTCTTGCCTCCATAAGACCGTCATGATACAGCTGAGAAAGTGTTGAACTCATACCGTGGAAACGAAGTCCGCCTGCGTGGTTGGCTGACGGAATAAATCCGCTGCCGAGCGTGTACATCTTTGCGAGAGGACAAATCATACCAGTGTCGCAGAAGTCATATGCAAACTTACCTCTTGTAAGGCTTGGGCATGATGCCGGCTCAACAGCGATAAATTTGTAGTCATTTTCGCCACGGAGTTTTTCACCCATAAACGGAGAGATAAGACCGCCGAGGTTTGAACCGCCGCCTGCACAGCCGATGATAATGTCAGGCTTTACATTGTATTTTTCGAGAGCGGCTTTTGCCTCAAGACCGATAACAGACTGATGAAGAAGTACCTGATTAAGCACACTTCCGAGTACATAACGGTAGCCGTCTGTATGAGTTGCAACCTCAACAGCCTCAGAAATAGCACAGCCAAGGCTTCCTGTTGTACCGGGGTGAGCCTCAAGAATCTTTCTGCCGACTTCCGTTGTTGTTGACGGTGACGGAGTAACGCTTGCACCGTAGGTTCTCATAACCTCTCTTCTGAAAGGCTTTTGCTCGTATGAAACCTTTACCATAAATACCTTGCAGTCAAGGCCGAAATATGAACAAGCCATTGAAAGGGCAGTACCCCACTGACCTGCGCCTGTTTCGGTTGTAACACCTTTAAGTCCCTGCTTTTTAGCGTAGTAAGCCTGAGCAATTGCGCTGTTGAGCTTGTGGCTTCCGCTTGTGTTGTTGCCCTCGAATTTGTAGTAAATCTTTGCGGGAGTGTCAAGAGCCTTTTCAAGAAAATATGCTCTTATAAGCGGAGATGGACGGTACATTTTATAGAAGTTCTGAATTTCTTCCGGAATGTCAATGTATGCGTCTGTATCGTCAAGCTCCTGATCAATAAGCTCATCACAGAACACGGGAGCAAGGTCTGCGTGTGTCATAGGCTTGAGTGTTGCAGGGTTTAAAAGCGGTGCAGGCTTGTTTTTCATATCTGCACGAACATTGTACCATTGTGTCGGGATTTCGCTTTCGTCAAGGTATATTTTGTATGGGATTTTGTTTTCAGCCACTAAAATGACCTCCTTGGAATAATATTTCTCTGTAAACAGAATGTAATCTCACTTTGAAAATTTGCAGGAATTATTTTACATCCTGCACACTTCTGTAATATTGTACCACAAATAAAAGGCTTTGTCACGCAAATTTGTAAAAATTTATTTTGGCATACAAAACCTATATTTTTATTTACACTCTTTTTACAATTGACAAACAGCGTATTTTACAAAACAGTCATAGACTGATGTTGTACGAAAGAGGTACACAAATGATATGAATTTAAGGAGAAAATTCAAATGAAATCTATGACTAAAAAAATTACGGCAACAGCATTATTCGGTGTTCTTGCAGTTTCTGCATTTGCAGGCTGCGGCGGTGCAGGCTCTTCATCAAACGGTGCATCCGACGCAGGTTCGGATGCCGCAAAGTTTGACGCATCAAAAACAATCTCTGTTGTAACAAGAGAAGAAGGCTCAGGCACAAGAGATGCTTTCACAGAACTCACAGGCGTTCTTGTTAAGGACGGCGACAACAAGACAGACAACACAACTACTTCGGCTGTAACAATCAACAGCACAGAGGCTGTTATTACAAATGTTAAGGATAACGATGCGGCAATCGGTTACATTTCACTCGGTTCACTCAACGATACGGTAAAGGCTCTTAAAATCGGCGGTGTTGAGGCAACAGCCGATAATGTAAAATCAGGCGACTATGCAGTAAGCCGTCCGTTCAACATTGCTTACAAGGGCGAACTCAGTGATGTTGCTCAGGATTTTGTTGATTACATAATGAGCTCAGACGGTCAGAAGATTGTTTCGGACAACGGTTATGTAACAGTTTCGGAAAATGCCGCATACAGCGGTAAGAAGCCGTCAGGCAAAATCAGCGTAGCAGGTTCTTCTTCGGTATCACCTGTAATGGAAAAGCTTGCCGAGGCTTATCAGAAGGTAAACACAAACGCTAAGGTAGAAATCCAGACATCCGACTCATCGGCAGGTATGCAGTCAGCTATGGGCGGCACATGTGATATAGGTATGGCGTCCCGTGACCTTAAGGATGAGGAAAAGAGCACACTCAAGGTTGAAACAATCGCAAAAGACGGTATCGCAGTAATCGTAAACAATGCAAACACATGTGATGACCTCACACTTGATCAGGTAAAATCAATTTACACAGGTGAAACAACTGTTTGGAGTGACATAATTAAATGAGATTAAACAGATTTCGTGAAAAGGCAATGCAGGGAGTTTTCTTCCTCACAGCTGTAACAAGTATAGCGGCGGTTGTCATAATCTGTATATTCTTATTCTGTAACGGTGTTCCTGCAATGGCAGAAATAGGCTTCTTTGATTTCGTAGGCGGACAGAAATGGGCGCCTACGAATGTGCCTGCATCATATGGAATTTTTGATATGATTATCGCAAGCATATATGTTACTGCGGGAGCAATCATAATCGGTGTTCCGATAGGAATTCTCACAGCAGTATTTCTTGCAAGATTTTGCCCTGCACCGCTTTACAAGGTGCTTAAACCGGCAACAGAGCTTTTGGCAGGCATCCCGTCAATTGTTTACGGTTTCTTCGGACTTATGGTAGTTGTACCGTTCATCCGTGATAACTTCGGCGGTAACGGTTCAAGCTGGCTTGCGGCGTCAATCGTACTCGGAGTTATGATTCTTCCGACAATCATCGGTGTGTCAGAGTCGGCAATCAAGGCAGTTCCCGAAAGCTACTACGAAGGTGCTCTGGCACTTGGAGCAACAAAGGAAAGAAGTGTGTTCAAGACAATTCTTCCGGCATCAAAATCAGGCGTTCTTGCAGGAGTTGTTCTCGGCATAGGCAGAGCGTTGGGCGAAACAATGGCAGTTGTACTCATTGCAGGCAATCAGGTTCAGATTCCGCACAGCGTTACGGACGGACTTCGTACCCTGACCGCAAACATTGTTCTTGAAATGGGTTATTCAACAGGCTTGCACCGTCAGGCACTTATTGCAACGGGTGTTGTTCTGTTCGTATTTGTTCTGCTCATCACACTTTCAATGCAGGCTATAAAGAGTAGGAGTGAAAAGCGTGGCTAACAGCGATAACATAAAAAACGATGCCGCTTTGGTTGATGTGTCACAGATTAAGGCAATCAACAAAGTATCGTTTAAACAGAGAATGAAGGCCTACAAAAGAAAGCCCCTTTCACTTGTACTGCTCATTCTTGTAGGTCTTGCGGCGGCACTTTCTGCGGCGGCTCTCATATTTATCATTGTCTATGTTCTTGTGCGAGGTGTTCCGAACCTTACCCCCGAGCTGTTCTCGCTTGAGTACAACAGCGACAATGTATCGTGTATGCCGTCAATTATCAACACAATTGTTCTTACGCTTGTAACCCTTATAATTTCCGTACCGTTCGGTGTGGGAGCGGCAATCTATCTTGCCGAGTATGCAAAGCGTGGCAACAAGCTTGTTAAGGTAATCAGAACAATGGCAGAAACCCTTGCCGGTATTCCGTCAATTGTTTACGGTCTTTTCGGTATGCTTTTCTTTGTGTATGCCCTTAACTGGGGTTATTCACTTCTTGCCGGTGCATTTACGCTTGCAATTATGGTACTTCCCACAATTATGCGTACAACCGAGGAGGCACTTCTCACAGTTCCCGATTCATACCGTGAGGGCAGTTACGGACTCGGTTCGGGCAAGCTCAGAACAATTATGAGAATTATTCTTCCGAGTGCGATGCCCGGTATTCTTGCCGGAATCATTCTTGCTGTCGGCAGAATAGTAGGCGAAACAGCCGCACTTATTTATACCTACGGTTCGGCAACAGGCTATGCGGCAGGCCCTCTCAATTCGGGACGGTCACTTGCCGTTCATATGTATGTACTTACCAACGAAGGACTTCATACAGATCAGGCATGGGGTACCGCAGTTGTACTTCTTGTACTTGTTTTTGCAATCAATACACTCTCGGCATTTGTTGCAAAGAAACTCGGAAACAACAAGAAGTAACAGGAAAGGATAACTATTTTACAATGGATAAATTTACCATAGAAAACATGAATCTTTACTACGGAAAATTTCATGCGTTAAAGGATGTAAATATCCGTATGAAGAAAAACAGAATCACAGCCTTCATCGGTCCGTCAGGCTGCGGTAAGTCAACTCTTTTAAAGTCGCTCAACCGAATGAACGACCTTGTTGAGGGTTGTAAGATAACAGGCGACATTCGCCTTGACAACGAGAATATTTACGGAGATATGGATGTAAATATCCTCCGCAAAAGGGTTGGTATGGTGTTCCAGAAAGCCAATCCGTTCCCGATGAGCATTTACGATAACATCGCTTTCGGTCCTCGCACACACGGAATCAAAAGCAAGAAAGAACTTGACAGGATTGTTGAAGAATCCTTGCGTGACGCCGCAATCTGGGATGAGCTTAAAGACAGGCTCAAAAAGAGCGCTCTCGGTCTTTCGGGCGGTCAGCAACAAAGACTTTGTATTGCAAGAGCACTTGCCGTAAAACCCGAAGTTCTGCTTATGGACGAGGCAACTTCTGCACTTGATCCTATTTCAACGGGTAAAATTGAGGAGCTTTGCCTTAAACTGAAAAACGATTATACAATCGTTATGGTAACACATAATATGCAGCAGGCTTTGCGTATTTCAGATGAAACAGCGTTCTTTTTACTCGGTGAAATGGTTGAATGTAATTCAACCGACGCAATTTTCTCAAATCCGCAGGATAAGCGTACCGAAGAATACATTACGGGAAGGTTTGGCTAATGAGAGAATATTTTGATAAAGAGCTTACACAGCTTAACGACAGCCTTATTGAAATGGGCGGTCTTGTTGAACAGGCAATCAAAAATACAATGAAGATGATTGTTGACGGCGAAGATTTGCTTGATATCGCAAGAGAACACGAAAATCGTATTAACGAGGCGGAAAAATCCATCCAAAGCAGATGTTTGCACCTTCTTCTTCATCAGGCACCGGTTGCACACGACCTCAGATATGTTTCCGCCGCACTCAAAATGATTACCGACCTTGAGAGAATCGGCGATCAGGCAGTTGATATTGCTGAAATGTCTGTTTACATCAAGGACAAAAAGCAGGTGTTCAATCTTACTCACATTTTGGAAATGGGAGACAATGCCTCAAAAATGGTAACGGAGGCTATTGACGCTTTTGTTAAGAGCGATATTGAGGTTGCCAAAAAGGTAGCCCGTCAGGATGATATCGTTGACGAACTTTTTAACCGTTCAAAGAATGAAACGGTTGAACTCATTCATAAGAATAAGGAACTCGGCTCAGAGGCTCTCGATATCGTTATGATTGCAAAGTATCTTGAAAGAATTGCAGACCATGCGGTTAATGTTGCAGAGTGGGTTGCTTTTTCAATTACAGGTAGCTGCGATTTGTCCGACTGATATATTTTGCTTAACAAACGGGAGCATAGCTGTATGCTCCTGATTTTTGTTTTATTAAACTTTACATTTTTGCAAAAAAAGTCTATAATTATGGCGGATGTTCCGATTTTAATTTAAGTGCAGGCGCCCCTTTGCGGTGCATTTTAATACACATTTGTTGAGGGAGAGTATTAGATGTTAATTTACATTGTTGAAGATGATACCGATATCAGAGAGCTTGAATCTTATGCTATGAAAAGCAGCGGATATGAGGTTCAGAGCTTTGGTGAAAGCAAGAGCTTTTTTAAGGCTTGTACAGCCGAAATTCCTCAGCTTGTAATTCTTGATGTTATGTTACCCGATTTTGACGGACTTTCCGTGCTTGAAAAAATGCGCAGGGACGCAGTGACAAAAAATGTTCCCGTTATTCTTGTTACTGCAAAGGGAAGTGAAATGGATAAGGTCAAAGGCCTTGACATGGGTGCCGATGACTATATTACAAAACCGTTTTCCGTTCTTGAGCTTATTTCAAGAGTCCGTGCAATCCTCCGCAGATGTTCTGTTGATGACAGACAGGATGTCATCAAGCTCGGTCAGATTGTTTTTGACGATTCCAAGCACATTGTAACAAGCTGCGGTGAGGAATGTAACCTCACCTTCAAAGAATACGAACTTTTAAAGTATCTTCTCAAAAATAAAGGTATGGCGCTTACCCGTGAAAATATCATTCTCAATGTGTGGGGATATGATTTTGAGGGCGAGAGCAGAACGGTTGATATGCACATTACAACCCTCAGGCAAAAACTCGGTAGCTGCGGAAACCTTATCAAAACCGTGAGAAATGTCGGATATAAGGCGGGGGAATAAAGTGAAACTGAGTAAAAAGCTTTTAAAAAACTTTTCGGTTATCGCTGTGGTGTCCATTCTTCTGACGGCTGTTTTTTCAACAGCCGCTTTCTGGTTTGTGTTCTCCGATGAACAGGAGGCAGAGGTTCGGCAATATACCGATAAAATCATCAGCGTTTATAATTCCGACAGCGAAATCGACCTTTCAAAATATTACGGGATAGGCGATTTTCGTGTTACTCTCATAAAAAGTGACGGTTCGGTTGTATCCGACAGCGTTGACACAGATGTTAATTCTATGCCGAATCACAGCGACCGCCCCGAATTTGAACAGGCAATCAAGGACGGCAACGGTTCAAGCCACAGAATGTCGGAAACTTTGAATAAAATAACATACTACTATGCAGAAAAAACCGCAGACGGTTCTGTAATCCGTGTTGCAAAGACAATTGACAGCATTTACGGAATTTTTCTTTTTGTTATTCCGTCAATTCTTATAATTATGATAGGTGTATTTGTTGTCTGTACAATTCTGGCAAAGCGCTCCACAAAGAAAATCATTGAACCGATTAAGGAAATGGCGGACAACGGCAACGGCTCGCCGTATGATGAGCTTTTGCCGCTCTCACAGAAAATTGCAAGCCAGCAAAGACAAATCAAGCGTCAGATGCGCAGACTGCAGTTTGAAAAGGATAAAATTTCAACGCTTATCGAAAATATGGCGGAGGGCTTTATCCTTATTGATGTTGACAAAAAGGTGCTTATGAGCAATTATTCGGCGTCAAAGCTTCTCGGTGCCGATGATGACGGTGTTATCGACAAAACTTTGATTGCGTTTTCACGCAACGAGGTTCTTAACGATTGCGTTGACAAGGCTCTTTCGGGCGAAAGTAAAAACGGCGACACAACCGTAAAAGGAAGAGCATTGCAGATTATCACCAATCCTGTTTATTCAAACGGCGAAAAAAACGGTGCAATCTGTCTTATTATTGATGTTTCGGCTAAGAAAAAGGCTGAAAAAATGCGCCGTGAATTTACGGCAAATGTAACTCACGAGCTGAAAACTCCGTTGACTTCAATTTCGGGCTATGCGGAAATCATTGCAAGCGGTCTTGTAAAGCCCGATGATATCCCGAATTTTGCAAATAAAATTCACAAGGAATCGGGCAGACTTCTCTCTCTTATAAGCGATATTATGGAGCTTTCACAGCTTGACGAAAAATTCAGCGATGAAGAATTTGCCCCTGTTGACCTTGCAGGGGTGGCAACCGAGGTTGCCGAGGATCTCCGTTCAAATGCCGAAAAGCACGGAATTACAATCACTGTTGATACAAAAACTGCCGTCATAAACGGAAACCGTAATCAGATTTACGAACTTATCTACAATCTTTGTGACAATGCAATCCGTTACAATCGTGAAAACGGTTCGGTAAAAATCATAACAGGTGATGACAATGAACATCCGTTTGTTAAAGTTGCCGACACGGGAATCGGTATCCCCGAAAAGCACCACAAGCGTGTGTTTGAACGCTTTTACCGTGTTGATAAGAGCCGTTCAAAGGAAACAGGCGGCACGGGTCTTGGACTTGCAATTGTCAAGCACATTACCGAAAGACACGGCGGAGAGATTTCTCTTGAAAGCAGTGAACAGGGAACAACATTTACCGCAAGGTTCTGATGTGAATATTTTTACAATACTTTGCAGAGAAAATAAATTTCAAGCGGTGCTGTGCATACTATATTGTGCAGTGCCGCTTTTTTATTGCTCAAACAATACAATTTCACGAATCTTACATAAAAAATGCCGTGTTTCGACAAATTTCAAAGATAATTACCAAGCTTTCAGACTTTACAAATTCTTTACAATTCATTGACAATCCTATGACTTTAGTTTAATATTATTGATGATAAAGGAGAGTATGTATTTATGGATTTGTTTATGGTTTTACAACTGCTCTGCGGTCTGGCGCTCTTTTTGTTCGGTATGAATTCAATGGGCGACGGTCTTGAGAGCCTTTCCGGTGGTAAGCTTGAAAAAACTTTGGAAAAAATGACTAACAGCACCATGAAAGGATTCATTCTCGGTGCGGCTGTTACTGCGGTGATTCAGTCCTCTTCGGCAACAACCGTTATGGTTGTCGGCTTTGTAAACTCGGGAATTATGAAACTCCGCCAGGCAATCGGCATTATTATGGGTGCCAATGTCGGCACAACAATCACTTCTTGGATTCTCAGCCTTTCGGGTATTGAGGGCGACAGTTTGGTTATGCAGCTTTTAAAGCCGTCGTCTTTCTCTGCCGTGTTTGCCTTTGTAGGAATTATTCTTCTTATGTTCTGCAATTCGGAAAAGAAGAAGCATCTCGGCACAATTTTCCTCGGATTCGGTATTCTTATGGTTGGTATGGATCAGATGAGTGCGGCTGTTGAACCGCTTTCGGATGATCCGACATTCACAGGCTTCCTCACACTCTTTAACAACCCTGTATTCGGTATTCTTGCCGGCGCATTGCTGACCGCAGTTATACAAAGCTCAAGTGCCTCTGTCGGTATTTTGCAGGCATTGTCCAAAACAGGCGCAATCAGCTATTCAATGGCAATCCCGATTGTTATGGGACAGAATATAGGCACTTGCGTAACCGCACTTATTTCCTGTATCGGTGCAAAGAAAAACGCAAAGCGTGCCGCATTTGTACATCTTTACTTCAATATTATCGGCACACTCGTAATTTGTGCATTGTTCTACGGTTCTAACCTCTTTATCAACTACGGTTTCCTTAATGATATCGTAGGTCCCGAGAACATTGCGGTTATCCACACAGCATTCAATTTGCTTGCAACTGCAATTCTTCTTCCGTTCAACAAGTATCTTGAAAAGCTTGCCTGCCTTACAATCAAGGACAAGGAAGAGGATTCGGATGTTCCGTTCCTTGATGAGCGTTTTCTCAACACTCCCTCTGTTGCAACAGAGCGTGCAAAGTCACTTGCTGAAAAAATGGCTCGTCTTTCTGAGGGTACGCTCCTCGGCGCACTTGAACTTGTTGACCATTATGACGAAAAGGTTGCGGAAACAATTCATGAAAACGAAGATATGATTGATTCCTATGAGGATGTTATTTCAACATATCTTGTAAAGCTCAGTTCCAAACAGCTTTCGGCTGACGACAGTAAAACTATTCAGCTCATTCTTCACACAATCGGTGATTTTGAGCGTATCAGCGATCATGCGGTAAGCATTGTTAAGGTTGCTCAGGAAATTCACGAAAAGAACATTTCGTTCTCAAAAGAGGCGAAAGCAGGTCTTGCCGTTATGGTTGACGCACTTCGTGAAATTATCAACAACGCTACTGTTGCTTTTGTTGATAATGACCTTGCACTTGCCTCAAAGGTTGAACCGCTTGAACAGGTTATCGACCGTCTGCGTGACAAGCTTAAAGACGCCCATGTTAAGCGTCTTACTAACGGTACCTGTACAATCGAACTCGGTTTTGTATTCTCTGACCTTATCACAAACATTGAGAGAGTTTCCGACCATTGCTCAAACATTGCAATCGGTGTTATTGAAATCAACCGCAACGGCTACGACGCACACGAATATCTCCACGAACTCAAAAATTCAGACGATATTCAGTACAACGCAGATTACAAGGCTTACAAGCAGAAGTACACACTTCCAAAGGAAGCTTTGTCTGTACGAGAGGTTTCCGTAGGCGTTCCCGTAAACTAAACAAATCTTTTTATAAAATTTAGGGCTACAGAAAAACGAAAGGTTTTTCTGTAGCCCATTTTTTGCGTGTGAAAGATTTACCTGCGGATTTTTATGCGGTCAGCTTTCGCTTTCGTTAAATACGAAAAAATCCGAGAAGAATTGCAAAGTAGTGGAACACACTTCCTGCAACCGTGAATAAGTGCCATATCGAGTGAAAATATTTTACCCTTTTAATTGCGTAAAATATAATCCCCACCGTGTAGAATACTCCGCCTATTATGAGGAAGATTCCCGAAATTGACGGCATATGTTCCATAAGCGGTTTTATTGCAAAGATTATTACCCAACCCATTCCTATGTAGCAGAATATTGACGGAATCCTTGCTTTTTCAAGGTTGATTGAGTTCATAACTATTCCGAAAATTGCCGATGCCCACACAATTCCGAACAGAATCCAACCTGTCACGCCGTTGAGGTAGTAAAGAGTAATCGGTGTGTATGTTCCCGCAATCAGCAGAAAAATTGTGTTGTGATCCATTATTCGGAAAAATGCTTTTACCTTTTCATTTGTGAAAGAATGATACAGAGTTGACATTGTGTAGAGTATGATGAGCGATGCACCGTAGATGCAAGAGCTGACAACACCCCACGCATTTGTGTGGATTGCCGCCGTAACGATAAGCACAACCGTTCCCGCAATCGACAGACCTGCACCGATTCCGTGTGATACAGAGTTGAAAATTTCTTCCCCGAGTGTATATTTTCTTTTGAACTTTGCCAAGATGAACCTCCAAAAAATAATCTGTACTAATATTATAAATCATTCCTGCACATATTCAAGATGATTCGTAATGCAAAATATTCCAACGGACTTTATATTTCGTCAAAAATGGTTTCTGTTATCCAAATTTTGCAGATTTATTGGTTTGTAATTCAAACTTGTTGAATTTTTATAACATATTGACACAAGAATATTTTGTGTAGTATAATTTGCGTAATTTATTTGGCTATAGGAGGAGCGCTTATGCTCAGAATAGAACATTTAACTAAAAAATACGGTGACAAAAAGGCTGTTGACGATTTGTCACTTCATATTCAAAAAGGCGAGATTTACGGCTTTATCGGACACAACGGTGCAGGAAAGACAACAACAATCAAATCCTGCTGTGGAATTCTCAACTTTGACGAGGGCGAAATCTATGTTGACGGTGTGTCGGTAAAAGAAAAACCTCTCGAATGTAAGCGCAAAATTGCTTACATTCCCGACAATCCCGATTTGTATGAGTTTATGACAGGTATTAAGTACCTCAATTTTATTGCCGATATTTTCGGAATCAGCCAGTCTGACCGTCAGGCAAGAATCAGTAAATATGCTGAAATGTTTGAAATTAAAAATGCACTTGCTCAGACAATTGACGGCTATTCTCACGGTATGAAACAAAAACTTGCAATTGTTTCCGCACTCATACATAACCCCAAGCTTATCATTATGGATGAACCGTTTGTAGGTCTTGACCCAAAATCATCCCACCTTCTCAAAACTTTGATGAGAGAGATGTGCGATAACGGCGGTGCAATTTTCTTCTCAACCCATGTGCTTGAAGTTGCCGAAAAGCTTTGCGACAAGGTTGCTATCATCAAAAGCGGTAAACTTATCAAGTCGGGTACAATGGATGAGGTCAAGGGCGATGATTCGCTTGAAGATGTATTCCTTGAACTGGAGGAGAAAGATGCTTAAAACCTTAATTAAACTCCAATTTCAAAAGGCACTTGCACGGTACACCGCAAATTCGTCAAACAAGAAAAAGAACGGCAAAAAAAGTTCATTTAACTCACCAGCTGTTTATCTTGCTCTTCTCGCTTTTGTCGGTGTTGTATTTGCATTTATGTTCTACAATATGTTCAGCATGATGGCACCTATGCTTGCAACATCGGGATTCAGTTGGTTGTATTTTCTCTATGTTATGGGTGCGTCGTTTGTAATCAGCACAATAGGCTGTATTTTCCTTTCGCTCTCACAGCTTTATGAGGCAAAGGATAATGAACTTTTGCTTTCAATGCCTATTCCGCCTCGCAGTATTCTCTTTTGCAGAATGTTGCCACTGTATGCACAAAATCTTCTCTTTTGTGCACTTGTACAGGTCCCTGCTTTTGCGGCCTATGCAATAAATGCGTCTGTTTCGGTTTCGCTTGTAGTAAGTCAGATTGTGATTCTGCTTTTAGTTCCGCTTTTAAGCCTGAGCGTTTCGTGCATTCTCGGCTGGCTGATTGCATTTGTAACATCAAGGACAAGACATAAAAATGTTGTGACAATCGTATTTTCACTTGTTTTCTTTGCACTGTATTTTTACCTTTATTATCAGGCAGAGGACCTTGTAAAAACACTCGCTGCAAATTCAATTGGCATCGGTGCAAATATAATGGACAGTGCATATCCGCTTTATCTCACAGGACTTGGCGCATCGGGCGACTTGTTGCCGCTTTTTGGTGTTGCTGTCGTAATTATTGCGTTCTTTGCAATTGTTTATGCGGTGCTTTCTCACAGCTTCATAAAGCTTGCAACAGCGAAAAAGGGTGCGAAGAAAGCCGTGTATAAGGAGAAAACCCTGAAAGTAAGTTCTGCATCAAAGGCGCTTTTACGCAAAGAAAGAATGATGTTCACAGGCAACGCGACCTATATGCTTAACAGCGGACTCAGTGCGTTAATTATGGTAGGCGGAACAATTTATGCGGTGTTCCAGCTTAATACGCTGAAGCAATTTCCAAGTACATTGATTGAAATGATTTCAGTATATCTTCCACTTGTGATTGCCTTTGTGATTTCAATTGGACCGATTTCTGCGGCATCAATTTCAATGGAGGCAAAGAACCTCTGGATTATGCAGTCGCTTCCTGTATCACCGTTGCAGGTGCTTACGCAAAAGCTGAAACTTCACTTTATTGTAAACGGCATTGTTTCACTTGTACCCTCGGTTGTTCTCTCAATAATGCTCGGAATGAAACCGGTTAATATTATTATCACAATTCTTATTCCGATAATTTTCTCGTTGTTCTCGGGACTTCTCGGACTTATGTTTGACCTGAAAAAGCCAAAGCTTGACTGGAATACAACCGCTGAGGCAGTAAAACAGAGTGCAAGCGTTATGCTTTCATTGTTGATTTCAGTCCTTGCCGTATGCGTACCTGCTATTGCGTATCCGGTTCTTCTCAGCTTTGAAATTGAAATTTCGACAGAAATTTTCCTCGCCTGCACAGCATTTTATTTTATCCTCATCAGCCTTCCGGTTTGGTTTTGGATTAAGAATAAAGGCACAAAGGTTTTTGCAAATCTTTAAAATAAAAATCTAATACATTTTTTTAGAACAGCCTTTTGGCTGTTCTTTTTTTACACAGTTATGTTCTAAAAAATAACAATTATTGATTATTTGCACAAAAAGCTCTTTACAAATAAAACAAATTGTACTATTATTAAATAAAATAATTGTATGAGGTGACAATAGATGAGAAAATTTAGAACATTAGCTGTTGCGGTAACACTGGGATTGCTCCTTACATTTTCGGGATGTTCCCAAGCATCAGAGTCAAGCAATACTGTTGATGACATTGTTTCGTCTGTTTTTGAAGACGAAACAACTGCCGAAGTGACTACGGAAGAGCCGACAACCGAAGAACCTACAACGGAAGAGCTGACCACCGAGAAACTGACTGAAAAGCCTACAGAAAAACCTACTCAGAAACCCACTAAAAAACCTGTAAAAAAGGTTGTAGAAAAGCATGAGGATAAGTCGTCACAGGCTGAAACAACGCTCGAATTTACAAATGTTACATCAAGCGTAAGTGCAGGTTCGTTTGCGAGCGTTAGTATTCACGGCGCTCCAAACACAACATATTCAATCACAGTTGTGTATAACAGCGGAATATCAACGGCAAGCGGACTTGAAGATGTTACTTCCGACAGCAATGGCAACGCATCGTGGTCTTGGAAAGTCGGCACAAGAACAAAATCGGGAACTTATCCGATAACCGTTTCAGGCGGCGGTCAGAGTGAGAGCACTTCATTCAGTGTTTATTAAGGAGAATATTATATGATTGATGATGAATTTCAAATTTCACATATTTATAAAAAAACAAAGTCAAAAAGAAAATTATTAATTTTACCACTTTTTATTGTTAGTATGGCTTTATTAGTTCTTTTGTTTGCCAATTGCAGTGGAAGACCAGCAGATATTTCTGAAGAAACATATAAGGCTGGTTCAAAGGCAATTGAAATTGTCGATAATTATTTAGACTATAATCTTTCAAAAGATGATGCTTATTATATGTTAAGTGATATTTGTTCAAGAAATTCTTCGAGTAAAATAGAAGTATATATTAGAAGTATTTGTTCTGGTTTAGAGGCAAATATGCCTGAATCAACAATTTTGGAAAGACGAAATAGTTTGGCTGAAAAAATAGGTCAGGGAAAAAGATAGATGAATAAACCTCCGAAAATTTGCAGATAATATTTGCAGAATGTTTCGGAGGTAATTTTTATGAGTAATAATATGGACTTGGGTTATGAGATGTTTTGCTATCAGTGTGAGCAGACTGCGAACGGAAAGGGTTGCACACGGCTCGGTGTTTGCGGAAAAACTCCCGAAATTGCAAATCTTCAGGATTTACTTATCTTTCAGCTGAAGGGCATAAGCTGTTACGGCAAGGTGCTTATTGAAAAAGGTCAGCACATTGACAAGGACATTGTTCTCTTTGTGGAAAACTGCCTTTTTACAACGCTGACGAATGTAAACTTTGATGCCGATGTGCATGTGTCGCTTTTGCGTGAATCTCAGCAAATCAAGGAAAAACTTCGTGAAGTTGTGGGCGAAATCAAAAATCATACTCTGCACGCAACCTACAATCTTCCCGAAACAAAGTCGGAAATGCTCAAAGACGCACCGCTTGCGGGAATTATGTACGAAAAGTCGCTTGACCCCGACATCCGCTCTTTAAGACAGACAATTGTTTACGGTCTCAAAGGCATAAGCGCCTACGGTCATCAGGCTCGTGAACTCGGCTATTTCAGCGATCAGGTTGACGATTTTTACATCACTGCACTTGAGGCGACAACGGATGATTCGCTCACGGTTGAGGAGCTTATCAGAATGACGATGAGAACGGGTGAAAATGCTCTTGAAGTTATGAAAAAACTTGATGAAGCAAACACTGAAACCTACGGCAATCCGTCACCGCACAAGGTTGATGTTCACATCAAAAAAGGTCCGTTTATTATTGTGTCGGGTCACGATTTGAAAGACCTTGAAATGCTCCTTGAACAGTCAAAGGGCAAGGGCATAAATGTTTATACTCACGGCGAAATGCTACCGTGTCACGGCTATGACGGTTTAAAAAAATATCCGCATCTTATCGGCAATTTCGGCGGTGCATGGCAAGATCAGCAAAAGCAGTTTGACAATATCCCCGGTTGTATTCTTATGACGACAAACTGCCTTATGCGGCCGAGAGATTCGTACAAAGACAGAATTTACAGTACAAATGTTGTCGGCTGGGAGGGTGTTAAGCACATCGGCAAAAAGGAAAACGGCGACAAAGATTTCAGCGAAATTATTCAGCAGGCAATTGAACTCGGAGGTTTTAAGGAAGATGTTGAACCGCACGAAATTCTTGTGGGATTCGGTCATCACGCTACGCTTTCATATGCCGATAAAATTGTCGAGGCCGTCAAAAGCGGAAAAGTCAGACACTTTTTCCTTATTGGTGGTTGTGACGGTGCAAGACCGGGCAGAAATTACTACACGGAGTTTGCTGAAAATGTGCCGAAAGACTGCATAATTATGACGCTCGCTTGCGGAAAATACCGCTTTAACAAGCTCGAATTCGGTGACATCGACGGCTTGCCGAGATTACTCGACATCGGTCAGTGCAACGATGTTTACTCCGCAATCTGCATTGCCGTAGCACTTGCCGATGCGTTTGATACAGATGTAAACGGCTTGCCGTTGTCGCTGATTGTTTCGTGGTATGAGCAAAAGGCGGTTGCCGATTTGCTGGCACTTTTAAGCCTCGGAATAAAGAATATCTACCTAGGCCCGACACTCCCTGCATTTTTAAGCCCGAATGTGTTGCAGTATTTGTCAGAAACATTCGGCTTGCGTCCAATCAGCAACGCAGAAGATGACCTGAAAACCTGCCTTAAACAGAATGTTTGAAGATATACTATAGCGGCGAACACGGTTCGCCACTACAAATTGTTTCCAACAATTGACCGTAAAAAATGGCTAACGGTTTGTCATACAACAAAAAACGGAGCAGACGAAATGCAGTCTGCTCCGTTTTTGAAAGAGATATTTATGAAAATACTACTGAGTTAATTTTTCTTCCGATTTTTTATTTTTTATTTCCGATTCAAGTTCTTCTTCAATTTGTTTTATTTCATCGTCACGCCGTTTGCCCTTTGTAAAGTAGGAGAACGGGGCAGAAATCAGGATTGCTCCGTAGTATGTAATGAATCTCCACATAAGGATTGCCGGCTTGATTTTGCTTATTGCACCGATTTTGAAGAACGAACCGAAGTACATTGTGAATGCAAGCTCCGCACCGCCCGATGCACCGGGGAGGGGGATAAGGTTTGCCGTGAACAGCACGAATGACTGAATACAGATTGAATCATAGAATGAAAGTGTCGGCTGACCTGCCGCTCTTGCAATCGGAGCCATACCAAATGAAACATAGATGAGGTAGGGGATTGAAAGAATTAAAATCACCTGAATGAATACAAGTGCATAAATTACAACAAGCCGTTTTACGCTTGAAAAAAGCTGTTTGTTTGTGTCGTGAAACATATCAACTTCTTTGTGAAGTCTTTCAACCTTTTTTTCGGGATTTTTAATGAACTTGAACTTTTTCATAATCTTATAAATAAGATTGATGAGCTTGTTTGTAACCTTGTGGCTGAATGAAACAAGCAGGAACAAAGCCGTCATTGCAAGCTGAACGGTAAATCCGAAAATAATGAAAAGTGTTGACCAGATGTTTGTAAAAGCATCGCTGAAATAGTTGAACCTTGTGATAACAGCAATAACGCTGACAGCGGTCATTACTATCTGATACACAATGAACTTTTGCGTCATACAAGCCGAACCGAAACCTACGCTTATGTTCTTTTTTGACATAAGGTAAAGCTGCATAGGCTGTCCGCCTGTGCTTGACGGTGTAATCGCACTGAAAAATACTCCGACAAATGCGACCTTCAAAGCCTCAATAAAGCTGAAATTCTCATACTTTGACCGCACATATATCAGCGTGACAACAGCATCAACAAGGATGTTCAAATCATAAATCAGCAAAGCCGCAAGGATAATCAGCATATTGCAGCCGTCAGGCTTTTTGAGCAAGTCGATCAGACCGTCCTCCGAAACAAAGAAGTAGATGATCAGATAAATCGAGATTGCCACAACAGCGAGATTAAATATCAGCTTTCCGCTGATTCTGAATTTTTTCTTTTCCAAATAAATCTTCTCCTGTGTGTTAAAAGTTGTTATTCAATTGTAGCTGGCATCAAATGTCACAACTGTGGCATTTGGGCAGAATAATATATTCTATATCATACTTTTTTTTAATAAGAAAATCAACAACAAATTTGTAATAAATTGCCGCCTGAGAAAATAAATTTATAAATCCACGCTTTTTTATTTTATCGAATGTACTTATTTTAGCATTTGTTCATTACACATAAAGAATTTAAAACTTGCACCCAAACTTTAGCTGTGATAAAATAATACGGTAATATGTGCGGAGGTGTTCTTATGGATACTATGAGTGAGAACGGAAAAGATTTTACCGTCATTAAGCTTCTCGGAAAAGGCAAGGGCGGTTATTCCTACCTTGTGTCAGACGGAGAACACAATTATGTTTTAAAGCAGATTCACCACGAGCCGTGTTCATACTATACCTTCGGTAACAAAATTCAAAGTGAGCTTAACGATTACGAACGGCTGAAAAATACCGGGCTCAGACTGCCGAAGCTTATTGACTGCGATGTAGAAAACGAGAGGATTCTTAAAGATTACATTGACGGCAAAACCGCATATGAGCTTGTTTTGCAGAACGAGATGAAACCCGAATATATTGAGCAGATTCGTGAAATGTGCAGACTGTTGAATCCAAAAGGAATTAACATAGATTATTTCCCGACAAATTTCATTTTAAACAACGGACTTTTGTGGTACATCGACTACGAATGTAACGATTATATGGAAGAGTGGAATTTTGAAAACTGGGGAATAAAGTATTGGAGCAAAACGAAGGAATTTTGTGAATACCACGAAAACAATAAATAACGGAGTGAACTTATGGACTTTTTCAGTACAAATCTTTTTAACTGGTACGGACTTGCTTTTGCAATTGCTTTGCTTGTACCCGACATCGTCTATATAAAAAGCAACAGAATAGACAGAACAATTTTTGATAACAGGGCTATGCTTTACATAGAAAGAATCGGAAAATATTGCAGTATTTTCCTTATGGGAATTAACATCGGCGTGCTTGAGGGCGGTTTTACAAAGCCGATTATGGAAACCTTTTGGATAATCTCAACCTGTGTTCTGACGGTCGTTGCACTTATTTTGTGGCTTTTATGCTTTAACAGATTTTCAAAATTATGGGCATATCTTCTTACAGCCGTAACCGCAGTAATTTTTATGATGAGCGGACTTTTGCAGGTTAAAACGCTTTTGCTCACGGCAGGTGTTGTTTACCTTATCGGACAGCTTTATGTTACAAACAAGTATGTAAAATCAAAAATGCAATAATTGTGTAAAATATTGTAAAAAGATATTGCAATATTGTTTGTTTGGTACTATAATGACCTTTGGCTGACAAATATTTGTTTTTGACTGGAGGTGAAAAGATGAATGTTATTATGCTTTTAAAGCATAAAGATTCTTTAAAATATATTTATGAGGACAACACCCTAAGACAGGGACTTGAAAAAATGCGTGCTCACAGCTACACCGCTATCCCTGTTATAACCCGTGACGGAAAATATGTCGGCACGGTGAGCGAGGGTGACTTCTTGTGGCATATAATTGACAAAAAGACTTCGGGCGATATTGAAGAACAGGAAGAATTTCGTATCCGTGATATACTCCGTCCCGACTTTAATCCGGCGGTTAAAATTTCGGTTGGAATGGACGAGCTTCTTGCACGGGCAATGAATCAGAACTTTATCCCCGTAACCGATGACCTCGGTACTTTTATCGGTATCGTAACCCGTCAGGATATCATCAGATATTTTGTCAATAAATAAGATACATAAAACAAGGCGGATGCTGAAAATTGCATCCGCCGTTTTAGTTATGACAGAAACTGAATTTTAAATATACAGAAATCTACATATCAACTTCAGATTAATGTATTACAATCAAAGTACGGTGAGGAAAATGTACAACATTCTTTTGGTTGAGGACGATAAAAATATTCGTGAAATGCTTGTCGAATATTTTTCAAAAAGAGATAAAGAAAAATTTAATATCACCCTTGCGGAAAACGGCTTAAAGGGACTTGATAAGGCATATGAGAACAGCTATGACCTTTTGCTCCTTGATGTAATGCTCCCCGAAATGGACGGTTTTACGCTTTGCAAAGAAATCCGCAGATACAGCGATGTGCCGATTATGTTCATCACGGCAAGAACAAGCGAGGCTGATATGCTCAACGGCTACGCTCTCGGCTGTGACGATTACATTGTAAAGCCGATTGCTCTGCCAGTATTTTATGAAAAGGTGAAAGCCCTCATCAAGCGTTCAAAAGGACTTGTACGGCACAATTTGCTTACGGTGGGGAATGTTTCGCTCAATCCGAACAACGGTGTTGTTGTGTCCGACGGTGAAGAAGTAACCCTTACCGCAAAGGAATATGCTATTCTTAAAATTCTGTTAGAGAATAAAAACAGCGTTGTGTCCCGTGAAAAAATCATCACAGCCGTTTGGCACTATGACACGATGATTGATGAAAGAGTGCTTGACACGCATATAAAAAATATCCGAAAAGCATTGGGCGAAAATGCGTCTGTTTTGAAAACGGTAATACGGCGAGGGTATAAGGCGGAGGATAAAAAATGAAATCAAGATATATCAAACGGCGAAAAAAGTTTCATTACATTATAATTTCCGTAACGATAATTGTGTGTCTGCTGGGAACGGTTTTTACCTCTCTTGCAATACTGAACAGCTCCAAAGACTTGCTCGTTGCCAATGCCGAAAATGAGCTTAAAATGAAGATGATTGATCTAGAGCATAACCTTGGCATAAATTTAACAGATTCTCAAGATGATAAGGTGAATGGAGCTTATCCATACAATGACAAAGTAGGATTGCTGAACGAAAATGTTGATAAAAGCAATACATACTATCAGATTACTGATAAGAAAAATTTGACGATAACTACGGATAATGTTCTTACGGTGTATTATATATCGCAAAACAGAAATTATATAAGTTTTGATGTGATTAAAAATTTGCTCAGTGATAATGAGAATAAAGAAATTTGCGGATATCTCAACACTCCGACTGATAATGACGGAAATTACTATATTTTGATTTGCAAAAAGTTTTATGAAAGCGAAAAATACGGCTATGTCCCTTGTCAGCTTGAGGTTCTAAAGACCAACAAAGTGAATGATTGGTATGTTCAGGATGAAGTTGTTAAAACATATAGCTTTGACCTTAGCAAATATGATTATCTGACCATAGAAGAATTAGAGGCTTCTCCGTTTGAAAATGACGAAATGCACCGTAATATAATTGATAAGGACTTTTTCCTTGGAAAAAGCAAACCGAAATACTCCCAAAAAGATGTTGAAAAAATCCTGAGTGACAACAGTCTGTTTACAGACATCTATGATGAGACTGGGGCAGTTCCTGACGGGATTTTTAAATATTATTTATTAATGGGAGATTGCCTTTATTATACCGAAAATCATATGATAAACAACTCGCCGAATGAATATAAAGAGGTTACAAGAGTATTTCATATTACTTCTTTAAAAGAAATAAATCTGCTTGATGATTGCCTATGGAAGTTTATAACGGTATTTGCTGTTGCGTTTACGATAATGGCGGTGGTGATTACGGTTGAAATTTTCTCGTGGAAAGATTTTAAAAGGCGAACCGCACAGGAGGAAACCCGTCTTGAAATGACAAATGCAATTGCGCACAATCTCAAAACCCCCTTGTTTGTCATAGGCGGTTTTGCGGAAAATCTTAAAAATGAGGAAGACACCGAAAAGAAACTTCATAACATAGAAATCATTCAGCAACAGACTGAGGAAATGGACATTCTTATTCACAGAATGCTCGATTTGTCACGATTCGATTCGCCCGCATTAAAGCTGAATTGCGAAGTTTTTGACTTTAAACCGTTTATTGAGAAAATTCTTGAAAATTATTATGTTCACACAGAACACGAAATTATTTTCATTTACAACTCAAAGGCAAAAATTAAGGCTGACCCTGCCATGCTTAAAACGGTGCTTGAAAATCTTATCGACAATGCCGAAAAATATTCCGATTACGGTTCGGATATCACAATTAATGTTTCGGATGATGTATTGTCAATCAGCAATCAATGCTCGTCATTTGACAGGGAAAATCTCTCAAAATTGTGGCAACCTTATTTCAGAGCCGCAAAGGGAGATAATAAGAGTGGCAGCGGAATAGGACTTTCAATAGTAAAATCCGCCCTTGAAATGCATGGATTCAAATATAAAGCCGAATTTGAAAACGGTATTATAACATTTAAGTTCAGATTTACTTCACTCGATTGAGTTTTTCTGCCTAAAAAATCGGAACAGCTGTAAACCCAATCACGGCTGTTCCGATTTTTGTTATTTTGTTATGTATAAAATTCTATTTTTGTTTATAATACATCAGGCAATGGCAGTATCCCTCAAATTCGGGATCGGCAATTTTTGCCCTGAAATCCTCACACATACACAGTGTTGCAGGGCTTCTGATTAACATATACGGACAATAACCGCCCGTGCGTATAAGCTGTTTGCGAACTTCTTTTACAATTTCTTTGTCTGGATTAAGCAGAATTTTCAATTTAATCACCATATTTGCCGGTTAGGTTTTATGCCGATTTTCGGGTATTCGGTTATCTTTTGATTCCGCCTACAATTATATCAGCAATGACAGGATTTTACAATAGAAAATTTGCAATAAATACAAATTTGTTTGAACAATTATAATTAAATCTCAATTGCGATAATAAATTATATGAAAAATTCATAAAAAACAGCAAGTGAAGAATTTTTGCGACAAATTTCTGCGACAATTATTTGTTGAAACAGTTGATTTTTGTAAAACAGTGTGGTACAATGATGTTGTAATTGTATATGCTTTTATCATACAATGATTTTTAGTTTTCAGGAGGAAAAATTTATGAAAAGAGTATTATCTCTTGCAATCGTTTTGATGCTTGCATTTTCATGCGTGTTCACAGCGTTTGCACAGACAGACGACACAGCGTCACCCGATGAGGCAAAAAAGGTAACAGAGCTTAAAATTACAAAGCTCCCCGACAAGCTTACATACACATCAGAGGATGTGATTGAACCGGATATTGATTTATCAAAAATCGCAGACGAAAATGCAACAGAAGAAAGCCTAATCAAGTATTTCAGTCAGTTCAATCTTGAACTCAAACTTGACCTTACAGGTATGGAAATTGAAGCTGTTTACAGTGACGGTACAACCGAAAAGGTTGATGCTAAGGACTGCAAAGCTGAGCTTGCTGATCCGTTTAATTACGGCGAAGTAATTAAGGCATTGATTGAATATGAGAAAAATATGCCTGAGTTTACAGAAGATATGACCGAAGATGAGTTTTATGAACTCCTTGAAAAAGCTCTTAAAGTTTTAGTTGATATGATTTACAGAGAGTATACTGTAAATGTATCATATCAGGATGCACAGACAAATTATAAGATTATGCTTGAATATCTTGACGATCCGTTTAATCCCGATTTACCCGATGACAATGACCGTTACGAAGTGGTTTCTGTAAAAGCACCCGAAAAGGTGAACTACACAAAGGCTGATATCGTAGATTTGGCTGATTACGATTATGATGATGAGCCGATTTACGGTTTTACTCCTGACTACAAGGGTATGGAAGTTGTTGTTAAGGATATCGTAACAGGCAAAACTTATACAATCAAATTTGACGGTACAGAAGATATCTATGTTGATGATGTATGTGTTGACTTCCCGGATGATAAGGATCAGAAGTTTAAAGTTGGTTGCCAAATTGATGTAAATGAACTCCTTGGCCTTGACGAGGATGAAGAATATATGACAGATGTTGATTTTTCGTTTGTAGTAAAATACAATGTATCAAAGTCTGCCGTAACTTCTTCAACAAAAGATACTGCAACAAAGGATACAGTAACAAAATCTGCAACAGGCGGCAACGGTGCAGTTCAGACAGGCAACCCGATGACTGCTGTTTCGGTTGCACTTGTAATGCTCGTTGCAAGCGGTGCAATGTTCGTTTGCTACAGAAGAAAGATTGAAAAGTAAATCAAATAATTGATACTCATTTTTCTTAATATTCAGACAACTGCCCCCGAATCTTTCAAAGGTTCGGGGGCAGTTATGTTCTGTAAAAAATTAAACGGCAACGGAAAAATTCATCCCGTTGCCGTTTAATACTTTAATGATTTCTATACTTAATCTTCACCGATAAGCTTTATGGTTGTTGCGGTGTGGTGAACCGCATCAAGATACTTTCCGAAAACATCGGCTGTTTTGATTTTTAAACTTGAGGTGTTTACACACGGATGACAGCCGACATATTCGCCCTTGAGAACATCCTCGTCAACAAGAAATCTTACTCGGTTGTCCTTGTCATTCATAAGCCCCATAACGCTCACCGCACCCGGCTTGATGTCGAGAAATTCGAGCATAAAATCGGGAGTCGCAAACGAAAGTCTTGCACTTCCGATTTGCTTTGAAAGCTCCTTTGTTTTAAAAGGTTTGTCACCCGGCATCATAAGAAGATAGAAGTCGGTTTTCTGCCTGTTGCACAGAAAAAGATTCTTGCAAATCAGCACATCAAGCACAGCGTCAATCTCGTTGCAAGCCTCCATTGTGTCAGCGTGTCCGTGGTCGGTTCGCTGATATTCAATTCCAAGGCTGTCGAGAAGGTCATATACTCTGATTTCACGGTCTTCTCTGCCTGTTAAGTCGGTTGGTCGTCCGTTGTAAAGTTCCATTTAAAATCCTGCTTTCCTGTAGTGTAATGCCTGTATCAATATTCACTGTCGTCAATATAAGAATCGTCTGTATAGTCATACAAATCGGATGAGGAGGTGTAATCATCGTAGTAATATTCGCCTGTGTATTCCTTATAAGATGTTGAATCACCCGGCAGATAATCCTTGTCCATATACAGCTTGCTGTTCAGAATACCAAGCTCCTGCAACGCTTTTATAGTGTTTTTAAAGCTTTTGGGAACAGTATAAACAACCTGTGTTCTTGCAGCAGTATTGCCGTTGTAAGAATCCATATTTCTTATTCCATCGTAATACGAATTAACATCGCCTGTTGCAATCGCAATCACACATACAGCATCGGGTTCGGATTCTATAAAGCTTTCGTATGAACCGTAATTGACATAGGCAACATCAAGCGCATGATCTGCATACTCGGTCATTTGACCTATTTTCGCAAAGTCCTCGTCACTGCAATTATCAAGGTCTTTGAGAAAAGCCTCTTTAATTTTTTCGGCTGTATTTTTGTAATTTTTAGAATAATTTACTGTTCCGTCATCATCAGTATAAATAATTTTGCTTGATACAAAATCAGGATGCTTATCGTCAGTTGCTTTGCCGTCAAAGCCTGCAACGATAAATGTGTTAATATCCTTGTAATCAGCTTTTACAAGCGGACTGTATGCCTTGATATAGCCCTTTGAATAAATGATGTCGGATGTGTCAAGTTCGTTGTAGGAGCTTGAAAGATAGCTCTCTGTTTCTTCAAAAGCCGATGCAGAGCTGTATGTTCTTGTAACGATGTTACCGTTGTTGAGAGTGTAGGCAAATGCGTAATCGGGATTTTTTGAAATCTCGCTGAATACAGGAACATTGTCCTTGAACATTGAAACCCAAGTGTTTTTGAACTTGTTCTTTACCGAATAATTGCGGTTGTCTACAAGTTTGTAATGTGCCTCCAGGATATTTGCGATTGTGTCTTTGTCTGTAATATCATCAGCCATATCTTTAAGGTTTTTGCCGACAGCACTGCCTTTTGCCTGATAGTTTGAATTTGCGTCATAGAATCCTGCACTCTTCACATCTTGAACCTTAGGTACATACTCATTGTAGCCGAATGCGTCAAAACAGCAGAGAGCAACACCGACGCAGCTTACAATAATTAACGCACCGAGCGGAATCGAAGTTTTGATAAGCTTTGAAAAGCCTCTGTACAAAATAAGATGAACGATTATGTAAACGGGAACGCTTGCAAGAATAAATCCGAAAACAAAACCCGCATATCCGCCGAGAACATTTACCGAGGCAAAAAGCACACCGAGGAACATGCCTGCAAGGAATGAAACAAGCACCTTGATTATGTAGCACGGAAGGTGGAATGCAAATGCCGACTGCGCTCTTTCCGCTTTTCTCTTTTTTGCAAGAAAAGCACCGAGAACAATACAAGCAACCGAGAAAATCAGCCAGTAAATAATGTTGATTCCGTCATATGCGGCAAGCGGATTGAGTGCGTTCATGATAATGCTGTCTTTGAAAATGCCGACATAAAAGCCGTCAAAACAACCCACAACAATGCCTTTGATGAAGATTGCGGAAAGCGGATAAGCTACGCAAACCGCAATGAACATAAGCACGGAGTTGAGCATTGTTCCGCAACAGATTGCAATAAGGCCGAAAAACGAGATTGATGCAAGTGTTCCGAGGCATATTTTGAGGAACATCGAACTAAGCTCGCTTATTACGGAATTTCCTGTGCAGACCGTGATAATTGAAATCACTCCGAGGAAGAATAATGTCGGGATAATTGACATGAGGTATGCCGACGCTGTTTTTGTGACAAACAGCGTTGACCTGCCAATCGGCAGAGAACCGTACAAATCAGCCTTGCGTTTATTGTGCAGATACGAATAAATTCGCACCGTGTAGATGATTGTAAATATTATTGAAATAAGATAAATGAGGTTTGCCGATGAATACTGGAAAATCTCGATTATGCCTGTGCCTGAGTTCGTAACTCCGAGAAAATTAAGGCTTAACAATGCACCTGTAAAGGTCATATCATCGCCAAGCACAACGCATATTGTGTAGCAGATTACAACCGTGACAGCCGAGATAAGTCCGAATACCACAAGCAACGGAGTACAGGCTCTCAGGTCACTGCGGAAGAATGAAAATGCCTGTTTCATTCTGCTTTTAAATGATGTTTTCTGCGTCATAACCTGCTGCCCCCATTTCACTTATAAAAATTTCCTCCAATGTCATAGGAACGGCTGAAATGTAAAGAGGTTTACGCTCCTCAAGCTTTGGCATAAACTCATCTTCCGTTCCTCTGATTGTAAGGTTGAATATATTTCCGTTTCTCCACAAATTGATAACATTGATTTCTTCAAAGAACGAATTGTCGGGAACTTCCGTGAACGCAACCTGAACCTTGCGGAGTCCAAGCTTGATTTCGTCAATTTCACGCTCAAGAAGCAACTTGCCCTTGTGGATAAGGCAGATTCTGTCGCACAATTCTTCAAGCTCACGCAGATTGTGTGACGCAATGACAACGGTCATATCGTTTGCGGAAACATTGTCAATGAGAATTTTCTTTACAAGACGGCGGACAACCGGATCGAGTCCGTCAAAAATTTCATCAAGCAAAAGATATCTCGGACAGGTTGAAATCGCCAATATCAAAGCCGCCTGTCTTTGCATACCTTTTGACATATCAATTATTTTTGCATCAGGGTCAATAGGAAACACGGAGCAAAATTGTCTGAAAGCGTTCTCGTTCCAATTCGGGTAAAGACTGCGGTAAAGATATGCCGTGTTTTCGAGTGTTGCACTGTTTGAAAAATACGGAAAATCGGGAATAAAAAAACATTCGCCCTTAACAGACGGATTGTTATAAATGTTCTGACCGTTAATTTTAACTTCACCGCTGTCAGCATCAAACACACCTGACAAAATTCTCAGAAGTGTTGATTTTCCGCCGCCGTTGCTTCCGACAATGCCGAGTACGGAGCCTCGGTTTATGTCGAGCGTAAAATCATCAACGGCAGTTACCTTACCGAACCTTTTTGTTATGTGATTAACCTCAATCATTCTTACCGCCTCCTTCGTATATGGCGTCAATAATGTCAATAAGCTGTTGGCGGGGAACGCTGTACAGTTCTGCATTTTTGGTGGCTTCTCTGAATGCTTTCAGAGCCATATCTCTGTATGCCGTGTCTTTTGTCAGCTTGTCGGTCATAAATGTTCCTCTGCCGACAGTTGAGTAAATGTAGCCGTCAATTTCAAGCGTGCGGTATGCCTTTGCAACGGTATTCGGGTTTACTCCGATTTCTTTTGCAACCGTTCGTACAGGCGGCAGTCTGTCACCCGATTTGAACACACCCGCCGATGCAAGTCTGATTACATTGTTGCAAATCTGCTCGTAAATCGGCACACGGCTTGTGAAATCAATTGTAAACATAGCCGTCCTCCTTTTAATGATTTATATGCGAATTTGTATAACATGGCCAATTCTACACTTAAATTGTACCATTTGATTGTACCATTGTCAATGTACAATTTTAAAGTTTAGAAAACTTTTTTAAAATTACTCAAAGTATAAAAGCAATAAAACCGTCAATAACTATTGTAAAGACAAAACCGATTAAAATTCAGATTCGGGGGTAATTCTTTGCAATACGGAAAAGTTGAAATCTGCGGAGTAAACACATCACAGCTTAAACTGCTCAAAGAAAGCGAAAAACGGGAACTGCTTAATATAATCAAAAACGGTTCTCCTGCCGAAAAGAAAAAGGCAAGAGACAAGATGATTAACGGAAATTTGCGGCTTGTGCTGTCCGTAATTCAAAGATTTACAAACAGGGGCGAAAATCCCGACGATTTGTTTCAGGTGGGTGTAATCGGGCTTATCAAGGCGATTGACAATTTTAATCCGACGCTTGATGTAAGATTCAGCACCTACGGAGTGCCTATGATAATCGGTGAAATCAGACGGTTTCTGCGTGACAACAACTCAGTCAGGGTTTCACGCTCAATGAGGGACACGGCTTACCGTGCAATGCAGATAAAAGAACAGCTCACAAATAAAAACAACCGTGAGCCGACTGTTGAAGAAATTGCCAAAATTATGGAGATGCCGAAGGAACAGGTGGTGCTTGCGCTTGAGGCAATTGTCGAGCCGGTGTCGCTTTATGAACCCGTGTTTTCGGACGGAAACGATACTATATATGTAATGGATCAGATAGGCGATAAGAATGACGATTCAACATGGCTTGAAGAAATTGCCGTAAAAGAGGCAATTACAAATCTTTCGGACAGGGAAAAGCGGATTCTTTCAATGAGATTTTTTCGTGGCAAAACTCAGATGGAGGTTGCGGCTGAAATAGGAATTTCACAGGCACAGGTCAGCCGTATTGAAAAAGGCGCTCTCGATACGATAAAGAAAAACATTTAACCGTAAGTGCAAAACAGCTGTTCAGTTGGACGGCTGTTTTGTGTTTGCATAAATTCATGTGTAAAAAATCACAGGCAAATTTCGTAAAAAAAGACGAAAAAGCAGTTTTTACTTTACTTTCATACTTTTGTGTGTTAAAATTTTAGTGTATGAAAACATATTGTTTGCAAAATTTACGGAAACAAAATTAAGGAGGAAACGGTTTTGAATTCAAAGCTGAAAAATGATTCTACCGACTATTTATTCAAGGCAATTCTTTCTCTTGAAAACGAGGAAGATTGCTATCGCTTTTTTGAAGATTTATGCACAAGTGCAGAGCTTAAAGCCATGTCACAGCGTCTTGTTGTTGCAAAAATGCTTACCGAAAAAAAAGTATATACCGAAATTGTTAAGGAAACAGGTGCGTCAACCGCAACTATCAGCCGAGTGAAAAGAGCGTTGTTCGACAACGATACATACGGCTACACGCTTGTGCTTGACCGAATTAAAAACGGAGAAAAAGAGTAATGCCGAGCTATTTGTCATTTGCCCGATTTTATGACGGACTTATGCAGGACGCCTGCTATGAAAAACGCTGTGACTATATTTTGAAGCTTGCCGAAAGTTTCGGTCATGATATGGGCATAACGCTTGACCTTGCCTGCGGAACGGGAACTCTTACCCGACTTTTGAAAAAGCGGGGCGTGGATGTTTTCGGAATTGATTACAGTATGGAAATGCTCAGCGAGGCAATGCAAAGTGCCTCCGAAGAAGGGCTTGATATCCTGTTTTTAAGGCAGAAGATGCAGAGTATTGACTTGTATGGTACAATAAATACCTGTGTGTGTACTCTCGACAGCATAAATCATCTTACAAAAATTGAAGATGTTGCAAAGACATTTGACCGTGTGGGACTTTTTATGGACGATGACGGTCTGTTTATTTTTGATGTCAACACGGTGTACAAGCATAAAAATGTTCTTGCGGATAATACCTTTGTGTATGAAAACGACAGCGTTTTCTGCGTATGGCAAAACACTCCCGAAGATGATAACAAGGTAAAAATCGACCTTGATTTCTTTGAGGAAGAAAACGGTGTGTATTATCGTTCGTCCGAAAGCTTTTCGGAAAGAGCCTATACAGATGATGAAATCAGAAAAATGCTCACGGATGCAGGTTTTGAAGTAGAGGCTGTTTACGGCGACCTTACCCTTGAAAGCCCGAAAGCGGATGAACAGAGGGCAATTTATGTTGCAAGGATGAAAAAATCACGCAACAAAGAGTTTAATGAATCGAAAGGATAACCGATATGGATAAAATAATTCGTTGTATTACATCTGACGGTGCGATTATGGCGGCTTGCGTTGATGCCTCTGACATAGTTTTTACCGCAAAGAAGATTCACCATCTTTCACGCAGTGCCACAGCCGCACTCGGCAGACTTTTGTGTGCAACCTCAATTATGGGCGATATGCTCAAACAGAAAGATGCGTCAGTCAACCTCCGTGTAATGGGTGACGGTGAACTCGGTCCCGTTATCGCAGTCGGCGACAGCAGCGGCAATGTAAAGGGTTATGTCGGCAATGCAGACTGCCCGACGGAATATTATGAAAACGGCAAAATCAATGTTGCAAAAGCAGTAGGCAGAACAGGTATGCTAAATGTTATGCGTGACTACGGTTCAGGCGATCCGTACATAGGTCAGGTTGAGCTTGTCAGCGGCGAAATTGCCGAGGATATTGCAAACTACTACGCAACAAGCGAACAGATTCCCACAGTTTGCGCCTTGGGTGTGCTGATTGATAAAGAGGACGGCGAGGTTTTGCTTGCAGGCGGATTGCTTATTCAGCTTCTTCCGGGTGCAGACGATACTGTTATTGACAAGCTGGAAAAGAATATTGCAGAGCTTGAACCCGTTACAACTATGCTTGCAAAGGGTATGAGTATTCTCGATATCTGCAAAACAGCCCTCAAAGGCTTTGAGGTCGAAGTGCTTGACGAAAACCCTGTTAAGTATGTTTGCGGTTGTTCAAAAGAAAAGCTTGAAAATTATTTTTGTACCCTCAGCGATGATGACATCCGTTCTATGGTCAATGAACAGGGTGTTGCCGTTGCAACCTGTCACTTCTGCAATAAGAAATATGTCTTTACAAAGGATGACCTTGAAAAGCTGATTGCAGAGAAAAACAGCAAAGAATAAAGATTTTTAAATGCCTTGTCGCAAATGTTAGTGATGTCACTCGTAAAAATGAAAAAAATTTCAAAAAAGTGTTGACATTTGGAACAAGTTGTAGTATTATAATATCTGTCGCTGAGAGATATTCGAAATTCAACAGAACTTCGATAGAGCGACAAAGGCATGTGGGAGCATAGCTCAGCTGGGAGAGCATCTGCCTTACAAGCAGAGGGTCACAGGTTCGAGCCCTGTTGTTCCCACCACATTTGGCCCGGTAGTTCAGTTGGTTAGAACGCTAGCCTGTCACGCTAGAGGTCGACGGTTCGAACCCGTTCCGGGTCGCCAATTTTTGCCTCTGTAGCTCAGTCGGTAGAGCAGGGGACTGAAAATCCCCGTGTCGGTGGTTCGATTCCGCCCGGAGGCACCAATAAAATGCGGATGTAGCTCATCTGGTAGAGCGCCACCTTGCCAAGGTGGAGGTAGCGGGTTCGAGCCCCGTCATCCGCTCCATTAAATCAGTACAGTTGATGTACTGGTTTTTTTATTTTACAGATTTTTTTGCCAAACAAGGGGCTCGAAGGGGCGGATATTATCCGCCCGCAAGTAAGCACACAAATTTTGTGATAAATCGAATTATCTAAAAAACACAAAGTAATTGTCATACAGTATCGTTCATCGGACAACAACGAAATCCCTTTGACAGAGTCTGTATATTTCACACAACAAAAGGTCACGATTTTGAACCGTGACCTTGTTTTTTGCGAATTTTTTAAGACAATATCAGTTATTGATTCTTGTCAGCTTTGTGCCGGCTATGTAGAGAGTATCGCCGTCGATTCCCCATGTATCCGAACCGCCGTTTGCGGGATCGTCAGACCATTTGAGTGACTGCGACTGACTTTGATTTACAAAAGAAACCTCAAGGCTGATTGAAAGAGTTTTTTCATCATCAATGCTGTACTTCATATCAATCAAATTAAAAATCTCATCATAGTTAATAATGTCGCTGTATTCCGAGCTGCCAACATAATTTGAAATAAGTTCACCGAGTTCTTTTGCATTCGGGATACCGATTGTTCCGTCAGGCTTGAACTCAAGTTGTAGGCTTACTCCGTTCTCCTCGGCAATCCATGTACCCTGAATCTGTCCCTGAGGAGTGGCTTTGTTAAGTCCGTTAAATATAAAGAATGCCGCAATTGCAACAACGAGTGCAACCGCAATGCCGCACGCTGTAATTATAAACGGTGTCTTTGACTTTTTCTTTGGAATCGGCTGTGCATACTGTGGCTGAACGCCCTGATTGTTATAATCATAAGAATATCCGCCCTGCTGACCGTTCTGATACTGATTATATCCGCCCTGTGCATTAACTGTCTGATACTGCGGTGCGGAATAATCATTTGCAGGCATCTGATTATATGCGTCAGTCTGATGATTTTCAACAGGCTGTGTCTGCTCATTCCGAACATTCATATCGGCAGTCTGTTCAACCGACTGATTTTCTGCAATCGGCTGTTCGTTCTGTACAGCTGATTCCTGTACGGGTACAGGCGCTCCGCAATCGGCACAAAACTTTTCATTAGGCAATAACTGTCTTCCGCAATTTTTACAAAACATACTTCTTCTCCTGTTCAACAAAAAATAAATTCGAGGAAAACCCCTTTACAACAGCAAATTCAACCATATTATCTGTTTATTTTTATTGTACTGTTTTTTCTTCTTCAAGTCAACTGATATTTAAAAATCAGTGTTTTTTTACATAAAAGATATACTGAATACAGAAGATTTTACTGAGGATAGATTCGTACTAATCGTTCTCGGTGCCTATTTGTCAAGTTTTCATTGACAAATTACGACACAAATTGTATATTATAAGTAAGGGAGCTGACAAGTTAGTCGGCTGAGAGGAGGCTGAATGCCTCGACCTATGACCTGATTTGGATAATGCCAACGGAGGGAAACAGCGAGCCTTTACGGACACACCTTTTGTTGGTGTGTCCGTTTTATTTTTATAAAGGAGAATCCACTATGATTGGAAATTGTCTTGAAAATGTAAGAAAAAATGTACCGCTTGTACACAACATCACAAACTATGTAACAGTAAACGATGTTGCAAATGTACTTCTCGCTTGCGGAGGAAGTCCGATTATGTCAGACGAACCCGATGATGTTGCCGACATCACAAGCATTTGCGGCGGTCTTAACATCAACATCGGTACACTTAACAAAAACTCAATTGAGGGTATGTTCATTGCGGGCAAAAAAGCTAACGAACTTTCTCACAAGATTCTGCTTGATCCTGTCGGCGCAGGCGCAAGCAAGCTCCGCACAGACACAGCGGTTAAGCTTGCAAAAGAAATCAAATTTGATGTTATCAGAGGTAACATCTCGGAAATCAAAACTCTTGCACTCGGAAGCGGCACAACAAAGGGTGTTGATGCCGATGTATCGGATGCGGTAACAGAAGAAAATCTCGATAACGCAGTTGCATTTGTAAAGGATTATGCCAAAAAGTCAGGATGCGTAATTGCAATCACAGGCGCTATTGACCTTGTAAGTGACGGCGAAAAGTGCTATGTAATCCGCAACGGTCGTCCCGAGATGAGCAAAATCACAGGAACAGGCTGTCAGCTTTCGGGCATGACAACTGCATTTATCGTTGCAAACCCCGACAATGTTCTTGAGGCAACTGCCGCAGCAGTTTGTACAATGGGACTTGCAGGTGAAATCGCTTTTGCAAATATGGCAGAAACAGACGGCAACTCAACATACCGCAACCGAATTATTGACGCTATCTATAATATGGATGCCGAAACACTTGAAAAAGGAGCAAAGTATGAATTGCGATAAAAAAGATTTGTTGCTCTATGCCGTAACCGACAGGGCATGGCTTAACGGTGAAACACTCTGCAGTCAGGTTGAAAAGGCTATTAAAGGCGGTGCAACATTCATTCAGTTAAGAGAAAAAAATCTTGACCAAAAGCATTTTCTTGAAGAGGCTCTTGAAATTCAGAAACTCTGCAAAAAGTACAATGTTCCGTTCGTAATCAATGACAATGTAGAAATTGCAAAAGAAATTGACGCTGACGGTGTTCATGTCGGTCAGAGTGATATGGAGGCAGGCAATGTCCGCAAGATTCTCGGTGACGACAAAATCATCGGTGTTTCGGCTCAGACTGTTGAACAGGCTCTTCTTGCTCAGAAGCACGGAGCAGATTATCTCGGAGTCGGAGCAGTTTTCAAAACAGGCTCAAAGGACGATGCAGACGATGTTTCACACGATGAACTTCAGAAAATCTGTGAGGCTGTTGACATTCCTGTAATCGCAATCGGCGGAATCAGCTCCAAAAATGTTACGGAACTCAAGGGCAGAGGTATCGTAGGCATTGCCGTTATCAGTGCTATTTTCGCTCAGCCCGATATTACAAAGGCAACAGCAGAGCTTAAAGCACTTACGGAAAAGACGATTGCGAATGATTAAATCTGCAATATTTGATGTTGACGGCACACTTCTCGATTCAATGAAGATATGGGATAACGCAGGAGAGCGTTACCTCTCGTCTGTCGGCAAAACAGCCGAAAACGGACTTTCCGAAAAGCTCTGTGATATGAGTCTGACGGAGGGTGCGGAGTATATGAAAAAGCAGTATGCTCTTTCCTTTTCAACTGATGAAATAGTTTCGGGTGTGCTGAAAATCATTGAAGATTTTTACTTTTATGAGGTCGGTTTAAAAAACGATGCAAAAGAAATTTTGCAGTTTTTGGAATCGAACAATATCAAAATGATTATTGCAACATCAAGCGACAAAACGCATATTAAAAAGGCATTTGAAAGACTCGGTATTCTAAAATATTTTACGGACATTGTGACCTGTTCACAAATCGGAAAAGGCAAAACAAGTCCCGACATTTACCTTGCCTGTGCAGATAAACTCGGAACAGCTCCGAGTGAAACGCTTGTATTCGAGGACGCTGTTTTTGCCGCAGAAACTGCTCACAAGGCAGGTTTCAAAACGGTGGGAGTGTATGACGAATCGAGCAGGAATAATAAAAACAGAATAAAAGCCGTTTGCGATTACTACGCAGACAGCTTTGAAAAAGCGGCAGATTGGGGGCACCACCTTTTGTCGCTGTAAAAAATTAATGCAAAGAGGAGATTAAAATGAAAACAGCATTAACAATCGCTGGCAGTGACTGCAGCGGAGGCGCCGGTATTCAAGCGGATATCAAAACTATGATAACAAACGGTGTTTATGCCATGAGCGCAATCACCGCACTTACCGCACAGAACACAACCGGCGTTACGGCAATTATGGAATCCACACCCGAATTTCTGGGTGAACAGCTTGAAAGTATCTTTACGGATATTTATCCCGATGCCGTAAAAATCGGAATGGTTTCTTCATCAAGCCTTATAAAAACAATTTCGGACAAGCTGAAAAAGTACGATGCAAAAAATATTGTTGTCGATCCGGTTATGGTGGCAACAAGCGGAGCAAAGCTTATCAGCGACGAGGCGGTAAGCACTCTCAAAGAGCATCTCTTTCCGCTTGCAACAGTTCTTACACCGAATATTCCGGAGGCGGAAGTTCTCTCTGAAATGAAAATTTCAAATGAGGAAGAAATGATAAAAGCCGCTGAAATAATCAGCGAAAAGTACGGTTGTGCGGTTCTCTGCAAGGGCGGACATCAGATTAACGATGCAAACGATTTGCTCTTTAAAGACGGCACCTACACATGGTACAACGGCAAAAGAATCAACAATCCCAACACACACGGAACAGGCTGTACACTTTCAAGTGCAATAGCCGCTAATCTTGCAAAAGGCTTTGACCTTGACGCTTCCGTAAAGCGTGCAAAGGATTATATTTCAGGCGCACTTGCGGCAATGCTTGACCTCGGCAAAGGCAGCGGTCCCATGAACCACGCTTTTGACATTCAAAGTAAATTTACAAAAGAAAATTCGGAGGCAGAGCAATGAAAAAGCAGACAAGTGTATTTGAAAACAGTTTGATATGGTTCGGAGCAGGCGTTTCAATCGCCGAAATTCTCACAGGTACATACTTTGCTCCGTTAGGTTTTGAAAAGGGCATTTTAGCCGTAATCATCGGTCACATAATCGGATGTGCAATGCTCTTTTGTGCAGGACTCATCGGCGGTAAGTGCCGTAAAAGCTCAATGGAAACCGTAAAAATGAGCTTTGGCAACAAGGGCGGACTTCTTTTCTCTGTCCTCAATGTTATTCAGCTTGTCGGCTGGACAGCAATTATGATTTATGACGGTTCGCTTTCGGTAAACAGTATTCTGAATATGGGCGACACAGGTAGATGGATTGCCTGTATTGTAATCGGTGCATTGATTGTACTTTGGATTCTTGTCGGCATTTCAAACCTCGGCAAGCTCAACACAATCGCAATGGCGGCACTGTTCATTCTCACAATCGTGATGTGTTTCTTTATTTTCGGAAACGGCAACGGTATGGGTGCGGCAGGCGATGACTCAATGTCATTCGGTGCGGCAGTTGAGCTTTCGGTAGCAATGCCGCTTTCATGGTTACCGCTCATCAGCGACTACACAAGAGAGGCGGAAAAGCCGTTCAAGGCAACTCTCGCAAGCACACTTGTTTACGGTGCGGTAAGCTGTTGGATGTACATAATCGGTATGAGTGCGTCTATCCTTACAGGCGAAAGCGATATTGCAAAAATCATGCTTAAATCAGGACTCAGCATTGCAGGTCTTGTAATTGTAATCCTTTCAACAGTTACAACAACCTTCCTTGACGCTTACTCGGCAGGCATTTCAAGCGAATCAATCTTCTCAAAACTCAAAGGAAAATATGTTGCCGTTGCAGTAACAATAGTAGGTGTAATCGCCGCAATTGTTTATCCTATGGATGACATTACCGATTTTCTCTATCTCATCGGTTCGGTATTTGCCCCGATGATTGCCATTCAGATTGCAGACTTTTTCATTCTCAAAAAAGACAGAGCAAGCAAAGCCGTTGACATCTGCAACATCATAGTATGGCTTGCAGGCTTTGTGGCATATCGTTTCCTGATGAATGTTGACATTATCGTCGGCAACACTCTGCCCGATATGGTTTTCACAATCATCCTCTGCGTCATAGTTACCAAAATCGCAGACAAAATCACCTCAAAATCCAAAAAAGCGTAATCGCTTACAACAAAGTCAAATCCCCGTCAGATTTCTCCGACGGGGATTTTTACATTTAATTTTCGTTATTATATTTTAAAATATCATCATAAGCAATCAGGCTGACATTTCCGAGTTCATTTGCCTTATCAATGCAACCATTTGTAAAACCGGACTTTGAAAAAATATAAAAATGCTTTTTGTCGAAATTAAAAAGCTTACTGCGTTCAACAAGTGTTTCAAGAACACCGAGGTCAACACTTTCATTACGCCACTTACATTCACCAAAAAGAGCCGTATTTTTATCTGCCGAGCCGATTATATCAATTTCCTCCTGTTGTCTTGTTTTTGGATTTGTTCCCCACCATCTGCCGATATCCGTAAAATCAATTTCGGAATCACCGTTCAGCAACCTTTTCCACAAATACTGCTTGCAGATTTCTTCAAACACAGCACCCATATAATCCGACAAATACGGTGCAATTCGACTGTACGCAAGTTCAACCGCACCTCTTGAAATTATCGAAGAATTTTCCGGCACAAAACGATACCAAAATCTGAACATATTATCCTCAATAGAATAAATTGTTTTCTTTGTGGATTTTTCACCGTACGGCACTTCTTTTCTCACAATTCCGAGAGCAACAAGATTCTTGACATAAGCAACACAAGTGCTTGAGGTTTCTCCAACCTTTGTTGAAATCTCCGATATTTTTGATGCACCCGTAGCAATTGCCGTAATCACGGCATTATAAATAGCCGGCTCTCTTACCTCTTGTTTCAAAAGATTGTTAGGCTCTTCATACAGAGCCGATACAGGATTCAGAAAAATATTTTTTATATTATTCTCTATTGAAATTTTGTTGTTAATCTGCAAAAGATATTGCGGTGTACCTCCCACAAGCCCGTAGGCAAGCGCCTTATCTTCAGGTGACATTCCGTTAAAATACTCACAAGCCTCGCAAAATTCAAACGGCAAAATCTTAAACTGAGCCGTTCTTCTGCCATACAAGGGTGCTTTGTATGCAAGCACATGGTCCTCAATATATGACATTGATGAACCGCAGAGAATAAGAAACAACTTTGAACTGTCTTTATATTTGTCAATCAACATTTGCAATGTTGATGCAAGACTTCTTGATGCCCTTGCTACATACGGATATTCGTCAAGGCAAAGAACAATTCTTTTGTTTTCTGACAACTTAAACACATATTCAAGTGCCGACTGAAAGTTTGAAAAAGCAGTATCCGTTTTCATTCCTGTTGAAAATTCAAGAATACACTCGCTCAAATTTTCAAGATTTTGCTTTGCATTTGTTTCAACTCCTGTGAAACAAATTGCGTTTTTATCCTTGACAAACTCGTTTATGATAGCCGTTTTTCCTACACGGCGGCGACCGTATATGACGGCAAATTCAAATTTTCCGCTGTTATACAATCTGTTAAGTTGTAAAAGCTCATACTTTCTGCCTATAAACAAAATTCTCACCTCTGACTGTTTGCAAATTACTCATTTACGATTTAGTTATTTACGATTAACTAAATTATAAACCACTGTTTTTGCTAAGTCAAGATTATTTTGCAATTTAGGTGGTTACGATTAACTAAATCGTGATAAAGTTATATTTTTTATATGCTGTAAAAATATGTCACCAAAGAAAATTTCGGTATAAAAAACTGTATGAATCAAACAATATTACTGCAAATAATTTGCTGAATATGTATCAGACAAAGGGCAAAATTGTCCGAAGGGAGTTTTTAATATGAAAGCAACAGGAATCGTCAGAAGAATCGACGATCTCGGAAGAGTGGTTATACCGAAAGAAATCAGGCGGACGCTTCGTATTCGTGAGGGAGATCCGCTCGAAATTTATACCGCAACGGACGGCGAGGTTATTTTTAAAAAATATTCGCCTGTCGGAGAGCTTGCGGAGTTTGCGTCACAATATGCAGATGTGCTCGCCAAAATCAGTTCAATGCCGACAATCATAACAGACCGTGACCATGTAGTCGCCGCCGCAGGAGTTTCAAAGCGTGAATTTCTTGAGCGCAGGGTAACAACCGTACTTGAGGGATATATGGAAAATCGCAAAACCTATTCGGCAACACAGCAGACGCTCGGCGATATTCAGCCGATTGAGGGCATTGAACATTATGCATCGGTAATCTATCCGATTATCGCCGCCGGAGATGTTTCGGGTGCGGTAGTTATGCTCACAGGCGAACAGACCAAAATCCCGACAAATGCCGAAATCAAGCTTGCACAAACAGCCGCCGCATTCCTCGGCAAGCAAATGGAAGAATGATTTTTAAAAATAGGTAATAATAAAAAATGCGGTCGGGAAGACAGGTGTAAAACAATACACCGAATTTTCCCGACCGTATTTGTATAAATCAAGTACACAAAACAACGCTTTACCGTATTTAACATTTATGGTATCATTAAATAAATTAAGCTGAAAGGTATGTTTCTTATGAATGGCTTTTCCGACAAGGTAAAACAAAAATTAGGTTACTATGTTTATGCCCTTGCAGATCCAAGAGATAACAAAATATTTTACATAGGCAAAGGAATTAACAACCGTATTTTTCAACACGAAGAAAAACTCGATAACTCAAATAAGTCGAATCGTATAAAAGAAATACTCTCATCGGGTAACAAAATCAAAAAACTAATTATATCATATGGTCTTTCGGAAAAAGAGGCATTCGTTGCCGAATCGGCTTTGATAAATATAATGAACTACATTGACACTCAATCACTGACTAATGTAGTTTCTGGACACCACACAGCACCTGTTATTACAGCTGAAGATTTTGAAAAAATTTACGGTGCCGAAATTCTTTCAAAAGAAGATATTTTCCGCAATCTTTTAATTGTTAAAATAAATTCACTTTATAAATACGATATGTCAGACAGCCAAGTTATGGAATGTGCGAGAGGTCATTGGATAATCGACACCAAACGAGCAGAAAATTGCGACTATCTTATTGCTGTAAATCACGGACTGATTGTCGGAGTTTATGAAAATATGAAGTGGTATTCTTCAGGTGTGGAAACTCCATTCTATCCACGATTGTGCAAAGAAAATCTTTCAAGGTCAAATCGCAAATACTGCACCTGTCAAGCAGTTAATAAGCCGAATATTTACATAAACAAAAACATTGCCGATTTAGTAAATATGACGCAAAATCCTGTTTCATACATAAACGGAAGAAAAAATGCCGCTAAGGTGCTAAAACCATACTACGAAAAATTCATCAATAATTCTATGGATATTCATGATTTTGAAATGAATTTCGGTAATGATTTGGTAAAAATGGGATTTAAATTAGGCAGTTTCAATGATTCAAAATATGAATATAATAACAAAAACATTTTAAATATTACCGATTACAATCAGCTTAAAAAAATGCTGAAACATACGGATTACAGCACAACCACATCATTGTTGATTTCAAAATGGAGATATATAACACATTGGAGTTATATGGATTATCAGCAGGAAAAAGATTTACCATTTTTCAAAGCTGTTATAGAAAGAATATTTGAACTTTCCGAGTAGCTTCATACAAAAAAATTACAATTGATTTATTTTGAATAATCTTCAATTTTCTAAAAAACTTGCACATACAAAAAATAAAACTTCAATCTCTTGTCAACCGAAATTGAAGTTTTTTATTGACATAATTGTTCATCAATGATAATATACAAGTAAGGAAACGGCTTTAGCTGTTTCGCAAGTTTGAACAATAAAAATTAATTAAAGATTAACCGCTCTGTTCACGACACAGGGCGGTTATTTCTTTATGGTGAACACAATAAAAAATGTGAAGATGATTATCACAGCTATGTATTCCTCTCAATCACCCCCTCTCTGATGAGGGAGTCGAAACAGCCGCCACAGTTTCCTTACCAAGTAATTATCGCAAAGTATTTTAATATATTCAATATCACGAACTTAAAATCACAATATATTTTATTATTAAATTACACCACATCAATCTGGCACATTTTCATTGTTGTGAGGGCGGAATTGTGGGTTTCGGGGGTTACACCGGCACAGCAAGCCGAATCAACGCTGATTTCTGCGTTTGGGAAAAGTGCCTTTAGAATCAACGCATTTGACACAACGCAGATATCGGTGCAAAGTCCTACAAGCTCGATTTTTTCAAAGCAGAATTTATCCCAATGAGTATAGCCGAATGACGGCTTGTCAATATGAATTGCATCGGGAACATCAAGTCCGTCTGCAATCTGCCAGCCGTGAGTATTTTTTACGCAATGCACAACGGGCAGTTTTTTGCCCTCGGGAGTGCTTAGGTAATCTTCACCGTGAGTATCCCTTGTAAAAATAATTTCATCACTGTTTGAACGGTATTCTTCAATCTTTTTGCGTACATTAGGCACAATTTTCACAGCCTCATCAGTACCGAGACTGCCGTCAATAAAATCATTCTGCATATCTATTACAATCAAAGTTTTCTTCATACAAATCACTCCGTTTTTAATTTTGAACTGTACATATCAAATATATCAGCTGACTTTGCCGCTGTCAATTTATTTGCAAAAATTTGTTTTGTAACTTGATTTTCGTTGTCGGCTCAATTAAAATAGTGTTTAGAAAAACTGCAAGGAGAACGCTTATGGGACATATGTATTTTGTCAGACACGGACAGACCGTGTGGAATGTTGAAAATAAAATCTGCGGTTCAACGGATATTGACCTCACGGAAAAAGGTCATGAACAGGCTGTTGAAACGGGCAAGAAAATTCTTTCAGAGAATATAAAAGCAGATATCATCCTCTATTCTCCGCTTATGAGAGCCGAAAAAACCGCAAAGCACATTTCGGAAATCACGGGAATTCCTGCAAAAGCAGAGCCGAGATTAACCGAGCAAAACTTTGGAAAATATGAGGGAACGCCAAGAAACGGCGAAGAGTTTCGCATTGCCAAAAGAGATTTCGTCAGCCGTTATGACGGCGGAGAGTCTATGCTGCACCTTGCACAAAGAATTTACAATCTGCTTGATGATGTGAAAGCAAGCGGAAAGGTTTGTGTTTTAGTTGCTCACAACGGCATTGCAAGAGTTGTCAACTCATATTTTAACGATATGACAAATGAGGAGTATGCAGATTTCGGTGTTAAAAACTGTGAAATTCTGCGTTACGATTTTTAAGTATTTCTAAATATCCGCATAAAATCAAGGAGTACCACGCATTGTGACACTCATATTTTAGTGTTGTTATGAATATTGACGACAGAGACAGAGGAAGAAAAGGCATAGAAGAAATGCTTGTGAGAATGTCAAAAATGACTGATATGCCCGACAATCCCAAGAAAAACAAAACACAAATATAAAACATAGGCAAGGAAAAATTAGGACGCTCCAAACGGAACATCCTTTTACATTTATATATAGCTATTTATGAGTTGCTTTGATACTGCTGGAGAAAAGCCTGAAACGCTAGCCGCGATGCAAATCGAAATCCGTTTGTGAACGCTTGTAGCTCATTCCGGTCGTAATTTCTACATCCGTTTGTTAATTTGTTCGAACAGAGCCTTTTGTTGTTCTGTGAGAGTGGCTCTGAGCTTTGTTTCAAGCCGCACAACGGTTACAAACGATCCGCCTTTGTCTGTGCCGTTTGCTATGTTCTGCGCTGTTTATTTAAAGAATGAGCGCCTTAATGCAATCTTAATACAGAGTGCCGAATCATTACACCGTTTTTTTATATTTCACGGTATACTCTTTGTAAACAAGTAGAAACAGGAGAAGTATATATGCCTAAAATTACACATAGAAAAAAGCGGCTGTCATCCTTTAAGCTGATCGTTTTGGGCTTTGCCGGCGTCATAGTGCTTGGAGCGCTGATATTGATGCTGCCGTTTTCATCGACTGCCGGAGTTGTTACGCCGTTTCACGAGGCGCTGTTCACATCGACCTCCGCCGTTTGCGTTACGGGGCTGGTCGTGCAGGATACGGGCAGTTATTGGTCCGCTTTCGGGCAGACGGTAATACTGCTGCTGATTCAGATAGGCGGGCTCGGTGTTGTGACAGTTGCGGCACTTTTCGCTATGCTGTCCGGCAGAAAAATATCGCTGATGCAGCGCAGTACCATGCAGGATGCCATCTCTGCCCCTAAGGTCGGCGGGATCGTCCGCCTGACTCGTTTTATTGTGCGGGGAACTTTTTTGATCGAGCTTATCGGGATGATCGTCATGCTGCCGACATTTTGCGGAAACTACGGTATTAAGGGAATTTGGATGGCGGCGTTTCATTCGATTTCCGCCTTTTGCAACGCCGGTTTTGATATACTCGGCACCGCCGAAAACAAATACCCGTCACTTACGGGATACATAGGAAATCCGGCGATAAACATTACAATTATGCTTTTAATTATTGTGGGCGGTATTGGATTTTTGACCTGGGACGATATTTACACAAACAAGTGGCATTTCAAAAAATACCGTATGCAAAGTAAGGTCATATTGGTAACAACGGCAATCCTCATTATCGCTCCCGCAGTATTCTTTTTCTTCTGCGATTTTACGGGGCTGCCGCTCGCCGAAAGGATTCTTGCGTCGCTTTTTCAGTCTGTCACACCGAGAACCGCCGGTTTCAATACCACTGATCTTCCCGCTATGACCGGTTCTTCCAAGGCAATTATGACCCTGCTCATGCTCGTCGGCGGCTCGCCCGGTTCCACGGCAGGCGGTATGAAAACGACCACGCTTGCCGTTCTGATTCTGAGTGCATTCTCCGTCTGTCGCAAAAAGGACGATGCTGAAGTCTGCGGCAGGCGCATTGACGGTTCGACAGTGAAAAACGCCGCAGCCGTTGCCGTAATGTATTTCCTGCTGTTTTTTGTCGGCGGCATTGTTATCAGCACGGCAGAAGGTTTGCCGCTTAGCACCTGCCTTTACGAAACGGCGTCCGCTGTCGGAACGGTCGGGCTTACCCTTGGAATCACACCGCAGCTCGGTGTTCTTTCTCAGCTTATTTTGATCGTCTTGATGTATCTCGGCAGAGTCGGCGGACTTACCCTGATTTACGCGGCGGTTTCCAACAAAAATCAGAGCGGAGCAAAGCTGCCACTCGAAAAAATCACAGTCGGATAAAGGAGTTACTATATTATGAAAAACATATTGTTAATAGGTCTCGGCAGATTCGGTAGGCATATTGCTTTGCAGCTGAATAAGCTCGGACACGAGGTGATGGCGGTAGACATCAACGAAGAAAGAGTCAATGAAAGTCTGACGATTGTCACCAATGCACAGATCGGCGACAGCACAAACACGGAGTTTTTAAGGTCGCTCGGCATCGGAAACTTTGATGTGTGCATCGTCACCATCGGCGGAAATTTTCAAAACTCGCTGGAAACCACTTCTTTGCTGAAAGAACTCGGCGCAAAATTAGTTGTATCCCGTGCCGAGCGTGATGTGCAGGAAAAATTCCTTCTGCGGAACGGAGCGGACGAGGTCATTTACCCGGAAAAACAGGTAGCAAATTGGGCTGCTATTCGGTACACCGCCGACCACATTCGGGATTACATTGAGGTTGATGAGGGTCATGCCATTTTTGAGGTAGAGGTGCCGGAGGGATGGATCGGCAAAACCGTCGGAGAACTGGATATCCGCAGAAAATACAGCATCAATATTATGGCAACCAAGGAGAACGGAAAAATCAATATGGCAGTTTCACCGGAAACCGTTCTTACGGACAAGATCACTCTTTTGGTCCTCGGTGCTTACAAAGAACTGCAAAAGTGTTTTCGCATTTAACAGAGGTGAATGAGGATGGCTGAGCTATTGCTGATTGTCAGCCTGCTTGCCGTATTTGTTTTCGGATTTTATCTTATGAGCAGGCTGGATCGATTTCTTGGAGAAAACAGAAAGGCACTGCTAAAGGAAAACGAATCCTGCGAGCCTTCCAAAGTCCTGCTGCCGCATGGACTGTCCGAAAGTGAAATATTATGTGAGATCCGCCGTTTTCGTGAAACGCACGGAAATGTCGATATTATTCTTTCCGATGGGCAGAAGAATGATTTTTAGGTTGCGGTAGATTTTTTTACAGTTTTACTGTATAATAATAAAATAAAATAAAAAGGGCGGTGAAACCGATGAAAGTACAAACCGAACAGTCAAAATTCGATACAGACGAGCATATCCTTGTCTGCCTATCCTCTTCGCCGTCTAATGCAAGGATCATACACACCGCCGCAAAGATGGCTAAGGTCCTTCATGCAAGATTTACCGCCATCTATGTGCAGACGGATACGGTCATAAATGATGAGGATCAGTCCCGGCTTTCGCAGAACATACAGCTCGCGCAAAGGCTCGGCGCCGAGATCGTTATGACGCACGGCGAGAATGTAGCGCTGCAGATCTCGGAATATGTCAGGCTTTCCGATGTCACAAAAATTGTGATCGGGCAAAGCAGTGCCAGACGCAGAGGGCTGTTCGGAAGACCGACTCTCACCGAAAAGCTGATCTCCTCCGCCCCCGATGTTGACATTCATATTATTCCCGACGCACTGAACTACACAAAGTCGCACAGACGCCGTCTGTTCTTTGGTGCAGAGATACCGTCGCTGCGGGATATTGCCGTGACTGTCCTGGCGCTTGCCGTATGTACGGCGATCGGGTTTCTGTTCGACCATCTCGGCCTTCCCGATACCAATATCGTTACGGTATACATCTTAGGTGTGCTGATGATCTCCGTTTTGACCAAAGGATACCTTTGCAGTATAGCAGGCTCACTTCTAAGTGTTGTATTGTTCGGATTTTTCCTTACCGAACCCAGGTTGTCCTTTCAGACCTATGCCGTAGGCTATCCCGTTACCTTTGCAGTTATGCTGGCATCTTCCGTTCTCACCGGCACGCTTGCCTCGAAGCTGAAAGATCATGCAAGGCTCTCGGCTCGCTCCGCGTTCCGTGTGCAGGTGTTGTTTGACACTGACCGTCTGCTGCAAAAAGCAAAAAGCAACGATGATGTTTTAAGCGTGACCTGTATGCAGCTCTCGCGGTTGCTTGACCGCAGTATTGTTGCCTATACGAAAGGCGAAAACGGGATGTTGTCCGGGCGGCTGTATGCCGAAAAAAAGGATACACACGCTGAAAAGCTGCTAAGCGATGCAGAGCGGCAGACCGCAGAATGGGTGCTTAAAAACGGTCACCGTGCAGGAGCAGCGACAGCACAGTTTGGAAAATCCGAATGTCTTTATCTTGCGATCCGTGCAGGCGGCAGAGTCTACGGTGTAATTGGGATACCGATGAAACCCGAAAAGCCCGATTCATTTGAGAGCAGCATCGTACTGTCGGTTGTGAACGAATGTGCGCTGGCAATGGATAATGCTCACAACGCCGCCGAAAAGGAACGGGCGGCAGATCTTGCAAAAAGCGAGCAGCTGCGCGCCGACCTTTTGCGGTCGATCTCACACGATCTGCGCACGCCGCTTTGCTCCGTTTCGGGTAATGCGGACACGCTTTTGCATAACGGAAACTGCCTGGACGAAACAACCAAGCAGCAGATCTATAAAGATATTTATGACGATTCCGAATGGCTGATCGGCGTGGTGGAAAATCTGCTGTATGTTACACGGCTGAATGACGGACGCCTGAAGCTGGAGCTTACCGACCAGCTTGTGGACGAAGTAGTCAACGAAGCCGTTTCGCATTTGAAGAAAAAATCCGTCGGACACAAGGTGACGGTAAGGTGCGACGATCTGATCCTTGCCCGTATGGACGCACAGCTTATCGTGCAGGTCATTGTCAACCTTATTGATAATGCTTTGAAATATACCGAACAAGGCTCCGAGATCTGCGTAAGTGCGGAAAAACAGGGCGGGGATGCCGTGATCCGAGTAACCGATAACGGAAACGGAATTGCAGACGATATGAAACCGCATATTTTTGAGATGTTTTACACCGGAAAAAATACCGTCGCAGACAGCCGCAGAAGCTTCGGGATCGGGCTTACCCTGTGTAAATCTATCGTAGAGCTGCACGGCGGAACGCTGACGCTTACGGATAACGTACCGCACGGCTGCATATTTACCTTTACTTTACCGCTTAGCGAGGTGACTCTGAATGAATAAACCCCTTGTACTCGTCGTGGAGGACGACCGCCCAATCCGCAATCTGATCGTAACAACGCTAAAGGCTCACGATTACCACTACCTGACCGCGGAGAACGGACACAGCGCTATTATAGAAGCGACCTCCCATAACCCGGATATCGTTCTGCTGGATCTGGGGCTGCCGGATATCGACGGCACACAGGTGATCGAAAGTATCCGCTCATGGTCAAATATGCCCATTATTGTGATCAGTGCGCGCAGCGAGGATAAAGACAAAATCACGGCGCTGGATGCCGGGGCGGACGACTATCTGACAAAGCCCTTTTCCATAGAGGAGCTTTTGGCACGCCTTCGTGTCACGCAAAGACGCCTGCTGTTGCTTCAGGCAAGCGGCGACGCCGACTCACCCGTTTTCCAAAACGGCAAGCTTAAAATCGATTATGCCGCCGGCTGCGCTTATCTAAATGGGGAGGAATTGCACCTGACCCCGATTGAATACAAGCTTTTGTGTCTGCTCTCTCATAATGTCGGAAAGGTGCTGACGCACACCTATATCACGCAGCAGATTTGGGGCAGCAGCTGGGAAAACGATATTGCTTCTCTGCGGGTGTTTATGGCGACACTGCGCAAAAAGCTGGAGCCGCAAAGGGACTGTCCGCAATACATTCAGACGCATATCGGCGTCGGTTACCGTATGCTGCGGGTAGACTGAGAAAAGCGAGAAAACAAGGATTTGAACCGACATGCAATAGAAAATCTTTTCGGAATTGAAGGGCTGAATATTGCTTAGTACGGACTCATTTTCCTGTTAGCTATAAAAAAGCACAACGCCACAGAGTTTTAAAACTCTGTGGCGTTGTGCTGCTCTCAATCGGTCACTTTTTGAAAGTATCCTTATGTGAGCCTGCCTTTTGCTGGGTTTTCCGGCGGAGTTTTTGGCGTGCCAAAAGGGATTCGAACCCCCGACCTTTCGCTTAGGAGTTCCTCCGGAAGGCTCCCTTTGGAGCTTAACGAATCTCAAGTTTTCCCATTCTGATGCGGTTTTTAACAAGTAAAGAGGTAGTCTGTTACCATCTAAAATGTGCTAACATAAACGAGTTGTGTGTATTCCTGTTAGCAAGGTGTTAGCACACCCTCTAAAAAAGTTGTCGCATAAGGTGGTAGTTTTGGGATGTACTTCTTAAGAAATTATTATGCAATAGTTGTATAACACAAATATAAAACATAGGCAAGGAAAAATTAGGACGCTCCAAACGGAACGTCCTTTTACATTTATATATAGCTTTTATGCGTTATTATGATACTGCTATAAAAACGCTTGAAACGCTTTACCCATTTCTGGATTTGCGAAAAGCTGTCCGAGTAACTCTGTCGGATTCATACCGTTATTACTGTCAGATTGTGTTTGCTGGGGCTGCTGGTTATAAACCTGTTCGTCAACTCGGCGAGCGTTGGCAACTCTATCTTCGTCGAGAATATGCGAATACTGTTCCGTTACCATATCAGCCCGTGCGTGTCCTGAATCGCCCTGAACGGCTTTTATATCACCGCCCGACCATTTGAGCTTATATGTAATACTCGAATGACGCAGGCTATGGAAGCAAACATCAGGCAAGTTGTGATCTCTGATTAGCTTTTTTAACGCCCTTGTGATTATCTGTCCCTCCATCGGTCTGCCTGTGGAGCTTGAAAACAACAAATTGTAATCGTGGTATTCATCACCAAGCAATTCTTTAATCTCCTGAATATCCTTAATGCGCTGTAATACCATTTTTGCAACGGTTTTTGGGAGATACACTCGGCGTTTACTTGTTTCGGTTTTCGGCTCTTTCAGCACAAGTACCGTATTGCCGCCGGATAAACATCTCGGAAAGACAAACAGCACATCACGCTGGTTGAGCTTTTCAAAAACATCTCGCTTTACCCTTTGCACTTCCTTCTCTATGAAAATGGAAGCCGTACCATTTTCGATTTTATCCTCTGACACATCAATACAGTCAAGCGTGATGCCCAACATTTCGCCCATACGCAACGTACAGGAAAAAGCGAGGTTTAGCGCTAACGATAAATCGTCATCGTCACAAAGCTCAAGAGCCTTCTTGAATGTAGGCAAATCCCACATAGCTCTCTTTTTAGGCTTCTCTTTGGGTATTGTAGCGTGTTCAACAGGATTCCTTGTCATCAATTCCCATTTCACGGCTTGATTAAAGGCATTCCGCAAGAGCTTGTGTACCTCTCTGATTCTTGACGGCGTAAGATATTGGTGATCCGGTTTACGGTTATTGATAACCTTTGATTTAACTTTCAAAAGGTCAAGGTAATATTTTTCCATCATTCGGGGATTCAGGTTGCTGAGAGGAATATCACCGATAATCGGATTGATATAATTATTAATCAAGCTGTTTTTTGCGTCATAAGTGGACATTGCCCATTTGTTCACGCCGTAAATCTCCATATAATCTACAAGCAATTCTCTGACCGTTCTTGCTTCGGGAATGGTAAAAACATTGTTGTCCTGTTCGTACTCAATTTGATTTTTTCGTTTCCTCGCTTCTGCGTTAGTCGGGAATGATTCCCAGCGCTGGTGTGATTTGCCTTTTTCGTCAGTATAGCGATATACAACGCAGTAACTGTTTTTTCTCTTAATAATCGAAGCCATATATTTACTCCTTTCCGTCGAGCCATAAATCAAAGCTCAACCTTGAAATTCTCCATTTGCCGCCAATAAAGGCAGCTTTGAAGTGTCCTTCTTTGATCAACTTATAAACAGTATGCCTTTCGACCTTCAATATCTTTTGGATTTCTGGGACGGAATAGCTTTTCTTTCTGTCTTGCTGGCTATTGAGCTTTGCGATTTTCTCTTCAAACATCATCAATAACCTCCTTGTCGTCGTTGTGATATTTGCTTTGATTAGCATACCATTCTTCAAAGCTCTTTTTTTCAATTCGCTTTTTGCCGCTGACGGTCAGCACGGTAAACAAATTCTTGCCTATTAGAGAGTAAACCGTTGTCGGAGCAATTCCGAGTATATCGGCTGTTTCACGAATTGACATTGTATGCCGCCAATTCTGTCCCGGCGGCGTTCCGTCCGTCTTTTTGTAATGAAACTGATTAGCGTACCATTCTTCAAAACTGTCCGTTATCACCCTGATCTTTCCGAAAAGCATAATCGTTTTGAAATATCCCTTTTTGATAAGCCAATAAGATTCAGTTTTTCCAAGACCGAGAATACGGCGCATTTCAGGAACAGATATACTTTTCTTATCCAAATACAACACCTCCAAATCGTTATGATAAATCCAAGCTATTGAGCTTGGATTTATCATAGACGAAAAGAATGGTTTTGTTAATGATGCGATTTTATTCGTCACACACTTGACAAACATCTGAGGCTATGCCGATGTTATCAAGCCATTCATCAAAACTCTTTTTGGATATTCTGTACTGTCCTCCAACTTTCACAGAATGGAAAACACCGGATTTGACAAGAGCATAAGTTGTATTCTTGCTTACGCCCAAGATTGCTTGAATCTCCTCAACAGTATAGACACGCTTATTGTTAGTCAAAAGATTCACCCCCTTTTTTACGAGGGGAACGCTCATATACAAAATAGTCATACCCGTATCCCTGACACTGATCACATTTCTCTTTTACACTGTTAAGCGGATCTACTCGCTTTACAATCAGCTCCGGCAAATATTTGTATTTGTTCAAGCAGCTCGGACACAAACAGCGGATATTTGCTTTGTTATAACGGGCGTAGTCCCAATATCCATACAGCTTCATTAAGCCGTTGTGAATCTTGCGGAGAACATTGTTGTCGTCAATATGACCAACGTAATTAACTAATTCATCCTTGTTAATTGCCCTCTGTTGTTCCAGCATAATCATTGAAGGTTCTGTCAGTCCATACTTATCCTCTACCAAGATATGTGAAGGAAGAAATGTCTTTCTGATAGCTGTGGTGATAGCCGCAACCATAATGGTCGGAGCTTTGGCGTTGAAATTGTCTGCCTGCAAAACTACAACAGGTCTGTATCCGCATTGGATTGAGCCTTCGTTGTCACCAAAATCGTAGAGATAAATATCTCCTCTTTTGATTTTTCTTTCATTTTTGTTGTTCATTTTAAGTCCTCTTTTCATTAAGTATTGTTGAAAGTAATTAACCCTTTCACCTATACCCAATGGGAGAGGTCATTTTTTAAGTCAAATTATAAAATTTTTTCAATTTTTTTATTGCACGGTCTACAGAATACTTTACAGCCGCAGCCGAGCAGCCTTGTTCTTCTCCAATTTGACTAAGTGTCTTTCCGATTATATGGTATTCCAACAAACGCTCCTTTTCGGTTTGTGAAAGAACAGTTAATGCACGTTTTAATTCTTCTGATTCAATCAGTTTATCAATAAAGTCATCAGCTACAAGGCTAAGATTTGCGCCCTCAGTTATCCCATCTTGATAATCATATACTGCGTGATAGAGCAACTCACGCATTTCAAACTTCTTATTGTTATTTCGGAAGTTCCTTCGTACATCAAGGAATTCACTCGTCATAAATAAATACGGCTTGAATGCTGAGAGTTCAGAAGAATAGTTTTGCTCAAGATATTCCTGATCGAAATCAGAAATAACAGCATATCTCTCTGTACCTGCCCAATTCTCATATTCAAGAGTCAGGTCGATAATGGAATAGTTTTCATTGCTTTCAGTAATTGTTTTCATCAGTAACTCCTTTCACGGAGCCACCTGATGAAAAGATAAAAAGCCACTTGATGCGTCGCCTACTGCCACAAGATAGATCTATCCCTTGTAAAAGGATAAAATCTAAATCAAGTGGCAATAGAAATCAACGCATCAAGCGGCTCCAAGCTCATACTTGCTTTTTATAGTTTTTTAATATTTGATTTTATTGGATAATATTGAAAAAATTGGTTTGTGTTAGTTGTTGGATGCCTTTCTGAACGATATAGGTGGGAAATAGACCACCTCTCCGCAATTAGGGCATTTTTCGCTTGTCCAACTGTGTTCGCCCTTAATAGCGATAGACAGTTTATAGTCGCAATACGGACACAGGCGAGCCAATCGCAACTCTGACTTGCACCGTGTCTGCAACTTAGCCTGTTCTTCTTTCACCCTTGCATAGCGCTCAGGATCGTTTTCTTTTGCGTTAAACTTTGCCAATTCAAATACCTCCATCACAATATATATCTGTTAAGTCGTAGGGATTACCAAAATAGTTTTTGTCAACCAATCCGAGCTGAGTGAGCCGGATGGACAAGGCTGTTTTGGATACACCTAAAAAAACCGCCATAGACGAAAACTGTTCGTATTCCCAAGTAGCATATACCTTATTTATCATTTTTACCCGCTCACCAAAACCAAATAAGAACAGTGCTCGCATTATAACTTCTTTTGGCATAAGAATCACGGACGCAATAGCGTTAGCCTGCCATTCTAACCAATCCATTTTTCGTTGCTTCGGTGGGTGTGCTAAACAGAAATGCAGTTTTCTGTTATCGCCGCCATATTCTTTAGGAAAAAGAATTTTCAGAATCTGATGCCCGGCTTCGTGCGCTTTGGTGAAATTACATCTGCCAATCTGCGAAATGTCCTCATTCAGATCACGCTCGATGAATATTGTTTTGCCGTCAAGATAGCAATAACTCTCCTCATCAGCGTAATCAAATACTTTGTATGTTACAGCACCATACGATGATGTAAGTCCGAGGACAGAACCATCTAAAGATAAGTGGTGATATTCAAGATTGACTCCTAACAAATCAGTAATTAGCTTGTCAGGTGTAATCTTATATACTGTTTTGCCCGTTAAGTCAGGTAATCGGAAATATGCTTTTGTCACTCGTTCACCAATAGCTTCAATATCTTTGCGTGACAAATATTTCAATTATATGTTCCTCCTAAACAGTCTTAAACTCTACAAACCATTTGCCGTTTTCTTCGTCAAAAAGGTAGGTTTGCTTTCCGCAGATAGATACCGTATAACGGATACCCGTACCGCCAACTTTTGTAGCTGCCGCACGGCAGCGATGAATCAGACGGTCAATCTCGAATTTGCGTCCGTCCTCCAGCGTAATAAACCGGGGACGACAAGTCCCGTCGGGATTGTGGTCTGCGTTTACTAATACATAAACTTTGTTCCTTTCCTGTTGCATATCTATACCTCGTAAGACTTATAAGCAGCAATAATCCTGCCGACATAATCATAGCCTTCAAGCTCACATATAAACAGTTTGAATTGCCCTTGCTTATTGATAAAACACGATAGTGTGTTTTCCTCATATTCTGCATCTAAATCAATATACAAAGTAGTTTCCTCAACTATTCCATAAGCAAGAAAGTGATCTCCATTATCGGTAATTAAGGCAATCAAATTACGATGTTCTTTCAGTAAAGACTTTGGTGCTTCAACATAGCTTTTGATTGATTCTGTTTTAATAGCGAACATAGGCAACCTCCTATTTGACTAATTCTGTTGGCATAGTAATCTCAACATTACCCATCGGCATTCCAAGCTCCTGCAGCAACACAGCATTTCTTATGCAGCGTTTACCAAATCTCTGTCGGAGTTTTTCAACACAGCTATCCAGCTTTTCTTGCTTCTTGGCTCGCTCATAATCGCAGAACAAATCAATCTGCTGCGGCATATCCTGCGGAAACAGGTTAATCGCCTGAATAGTTACCGATCTAATAGGATTTCTCCAATCATATCTTTTTTTGAATAGCTGAAAAGCATATTGTGCTAAAACCAATGGTGATTGCGTCACCATCTGCATTTGCGTCTGCCACTGCTTTGAGAACAAGGTATTATCCCTAACATAGATAGCAACGGCTTTTGCAACCTTTTGATGTACACGCAGCTTATGTCCGATGCCTTGTGTCAATTCTAAGAAAACACGCCAAACTTCTTCTTCGTTACTCAAATCTACAACCGTTGTGATTCCGTGTCCGATACTCTTAACAGGTGAAACAAACTTAATATCCTTAACCGTTGAATTATCTCTACCGTTTGCATATAACCATAGTGATACTCCGTTCTTGCCTAATATTCTTTTTATAAAGTCATAGTCAGAATTTGCTAAGTCACCGATTGTTCTTATGCAGTAGTTATTAAGTACTCTTGTCGTAGCTCTCCCTACGCCGAGTAAATCGGAAGCCGGTAAGCCCCAAATCTTTTCCCGGAAGGTTTCTTTTTCAAAGACTGTTACAGCGTCAGGCCTTTTATAATCAGAGCCTAACTTTGCAAATATCTTATTGAAAGAAACGCCGACGGAGATGGTCAAGCCAAGTTCAAACTTTATCCTCTCACGAATCTCATTAGCAACATCTACCGGATTGCCAAACAGCTTTTTTGTGCCGGAAATATCAAGCCAGCACTCGTCCATACCGTAAGGCTCTACCTGATTGGTATAATCACAGTAGATTGCTTTTGCCAATTTGGAATACTTCAAGTATTCTTCGTAATGAGGTGGTACAACAACTAAATCAGGACACTTCTGTTTTGCCTGCCATACTGCGTCACCTGTTGCGACCTTGAATGCTTTGGCTTTATAATTTTTTGCAAGTACAATGCCGTGCCGTTCCTCAACTGATCCACAAACAGCAACGGGGTACTGTTTCAATTCAGGGCTTAGCATACATTCGACAGAAGCATAAAAGTTATTCATATCGCAATGCAAAATATTTCGTGCCATTTTTGTAATACCTCTTGACTTAATTCACAACTTAATGTAGAATACAAGTAGTAATTCACAAGTTACTTGTGGATTACATGCCCGTTATACACAAGATACTTGTGAAAGTCAAGAGGCAATTTTAATCATTCACAAGTTAGTTGTGAAATCAAGGAGGTTGTAATAATGACATTTGGTGAGAAACTTCGTGAAAGCCGAGCGAAAAAGGGAATGACACAAAGCGAGCTTGCCAAAGCAGCAAATCTCGGACTAAACACAATTAGTAATTATGAAAGCGGAAAAACATATCCCAAGAAAAGAGAAGTATATGATATACTCGCAGAGATCCTTGAGGTTGACGTTAATTATCTCCGAAATGAAAATGAGGAGTTTATTACTGAAGCATCTGAAAAATATGGATATAGAGGTAAGCAACAAGCCGATCAGCTTGTACAGGAGATTGGCGGCTTATTTGCAGGCGGTGAGCTGTCCGATGATGAAATGGATGGCGTTATGAAAGCTCTCCAAGATATATATTGGGAGTGCAAGGCAGAAAACCGTGAAAAATATACTCCAAAAAAATTAAAAGAATCTAACGAGTAGCGGAGCAAAGTCCGTTTTTTTGGACACTTCTTGATTTATAATTATAGTAGACAGTAAAAAATTCGGGCTGAATTTTCTCGAATTTGCTGTTTTCGGTAAGCGTTAATTAAGAGGTGAGCTTATTGCAATTCATAAAACGACTTAAACACTTGTTCATTTCAAGAAAACATTGCAGTCATAATTGCTTATGGTGTAAGTATTATTCTGACTGTTGTACAGAGATTAAAAGGAATCTATAAGATTATTCCTCTCTGATGTTTTAATCAACTTAATTACTCTTATTAGGGTGGTGATATTATGATTGATTCATTTTACATTTACTCTAAGGCGACCGAAATGGTTAAGCAAACAGGCACTCGCAATCCTATGAAGATTGCTTCCGAAATAGGTGTTATGCTCCGTTATTCTGAGGAATTAGATAAACTGTTGGGACTTTACACATATCGCTGGAAGCACAGAATTATCCTTCTTAATGATAAGATGGAGGAAATAATGGCACGAATGGTCTGCGCTCACGAGCTTGGACACGATGCCCTTCATAGAGATATAGCCAAAGGCGACGGGCTTAAAGAGTTTGTGCTTTTCAATATGAAAGACACAACGGAATATGAAGCCAACGCTTTTGCAACACATCTGATAATTGACGATGATGACATTTATTCAATGAGTAAGGATAAGTACGATGTCGTTCAGATAGCAAAAATGCTAAATGTGAATATCAATCTCGTTTTGATAAAACTTCAAGAGCTTAACAAACTCGGTTATGATTTTAGAGTTCCTTGTGAAGCCGATAGCTTTTTCTTTCGCAAGCCGAAAGCACTGACCAGCAATGAATTAAACTGAATCATTCTCCGTGAAAGGACATAGGTGATTTTATGTTCAACGACAAGGATTTTATGGGCGGAATGTTTGACTTTGACGGAAACGGCAAAACAACATTAGACGAGCAGTATGTGGCTTACAAAATTTACGAGGAAACAATTAAGGAAGAAAACGATTCCTCACTTTCTTACCACAAGCCTGCGAAGTATAGTTATACTAACAACAATACAACAAATAGCAAAGGCACAAAAGGCGGAACCATCATTGCGGTTGTTGCCGTGATTATCTCCCTTTTCCTTCTCTTTGCTAAATGCTCCTCCACCAAACGTGTATTGGACGAACACCTACTTTTTTAGTGGCGGCTTTGCCGTCAAGGTGATGCTCTAATACGAACAGAAACCGCCATCTTAGATGAAAGTCTAAGGTGGCGGTTTTTTGCTTTGCTTTTGTAGAATTATTAACGAATATATGATATAATGTTTAAACAAGAATTACTTTGCTAAAGGAAGAAAAAGTTATGTTCAAATACCCATTAGCGGTTACGATTGATACCAATATTTTAGATGCAGCAAAATATGATTTAGGCGATGGAAGTACGCTTCAACTACTTAAAAACTATGTTGATGATGGAATAATCAAGGTGGTATTAAGTAATATTGTGGTTAGAGAGTCAAAGAAACATCTTGCCAAACAAGTGAATAAAGCTTGTGGCATTGCAAGAAAATTGAGAGCAGAAGTTTTACAAGAATCCACGGAATATTTAATAAATTATGTGGGTTTAAGTAGACTATTGGAAATTTCAAAAGACAAAGATGCTCTTATCCAAAAAAGTGAAGAACTATTTGATAATTTTCTAACTGATATTAATGCGGAAATTCTTGGTATTGATTTAATTAACTTAGAAAGCATAATAGATGATTATTTTGAAATCAATCCGCCATTTGAAGACGGAGAAAAAAAGCGAAAAGAGTTTCCAGATGCATTTATTGCTAATCAAATCAGAAAACGTTTTGGGGAAGCCGAAGATGTTGCCATTGTGAGCAATGATAATGGATTTAAGAAAGCTTGTAAAGAAGCCCCCAATCACTTTTTCTTTGGTTCGTTGGGAGCATTGTTTGATGCCATAAACAAGGAAAAAGAGGAAGCATATGCAGAAACAATAAATGTTATAAAGGAACTTCAATTCCGTATTGCTCATACCTTGATAGAGTATATTAAATCTAACGAAAATATCGAAGTAAGAGGACTTTCATACGATAAGGATGGTGTTGAAACCGGATTCGATTACGATGAATCCTATCTGCATAATGTTTCAAATATAGCATTTAGAGTTGATTCTGTAGATGAAATGACTGATAAATACTCAAAAGTCACTCTTTTGTGTAAGGCAGACATATCTGCTGATTGTTATTTTGAAGATTATGCCAATGCCCCTTGGGATTCAGAAACTAAAGAATATGTTTTTGTTGAAACTATTAAAATGAGAGAAGAACATACCTCAAGATTCGAATGCAGAATTGAAGTTGATCGTGAAACGAAATCCTATAAAATTTTCCCGTTCACAATTATTTTAGATGACGATTCAAGAAAAGATAGATATGAGCTTGAAAAACAGTCTGTCGTGAACTATGAGCAAGAAATTCAGGATATGGATAGAGTACAACTTGGATTTACTCCTCTTGGAAGTTACGAATCATATTTAGAAGAAGCTTTGCCTGATTCGGAACTATCTAATGAGATAATCGAAAGATTTGAAAAAATCAACCAGCTGCATTGTAAATTTGAAGATCATTCTATTATCTATGATTCATTATTGGAGGAACTTGATAATTCCGATCCTCGCTACATAATTAAATCAATATACCCAAAATTGTTAGGCATATCAGACATTCCTCATATCACAGATATAGAAAGCATAGAGGATAGAGAAATTGAAGAAATTAAAAATTGGATAAATTCTAAATGTGAAATTGCGTCTAAGATTTCCGAAGATGATACCTTGCCTGATACACTAAATTTTGGAGAAAGCATCATAATTAAAGGTGTTGATAACAGCGAATTATCTTTTACAATAGATGAAATTGAAATAAGTCCAACCGAAGGAAGCGAAGAAATTATCGATATTTATTTGTGTAATAGCAAAGGTGAACGGATTAGCGGTTACATCAAATTGATTGTTGGCTACCTTAATTTTGATGAGGATGGTGGTGCTTCTGATGGTATAGAAGAAGATATCGAATATGAATTTGACGAAATATTAAAAGAAATAGATAGCTATATTTCCGAACAAGACAGCATTGTTGAAGCTGAAGCAAAAATCGTTGAAATAATCAAAACCGTATTAGGTAACAACTAATTTTCACATTTAAAAGAGAAACTTGATTTTATATCAGGTTTCTCTTTTTTGTACATTCGACTATTGGACCGCCTTTGAGTACAATTATGGTAGAAAATTGAAGGAGGTAACAATATGCGTGATAAGAAGTATTACATTGCGCTTGATGATTTTGAGTGGCGGGTGGTTGTGAACTGCTTAAACGAAATGCGGAACAACCTTATTGCCAAAGGCAAGTACACCGATGCGGTGGACGAGGTTCTGCTGAAAATCATTGATGCAAAGCAGAAGAAATTCAAGGTAATTTACAAGGAGGCGTGACTATGGAAAAGGTTATTCATAATGAAAAGAACGGTCTTTGGTACGAACTTCAAGGCGATTATTACATTCCTTGCTTGAAACTTCCCGAAGAAGAACAACAGCCAATCGGCACTTGCGATATATTAAGCAACATCGCAAGGTGTTATACCTAAATCTGCTGACAAGTGGCAAACTGAACGGTTACCTCTCAGGTCTTGACAAACAGGCAGAAGATATGTTTTCTCGGCTCGCAAAACAAATGGCAGAGTGTGAGGGAGTGACGGAAAAACTCAAGGCTGACGATCAAATGGAATGGGTTGATCGGATGAACAATATCCGCAGCAGAGCAAAGGAAGTCATAAATAATGAATTGATTTTTTCATAAAAGATTAACTGTGCTGTAAACATCAAAAGAATTTACAGCACAGTTTTTGCTATTCATTTTCTGTTTAACAGATTATTCAACCTTCGTCATTCGGTAGCCTACGCCGATATGCGTTTGGATATATTGGGGAGAATCTGCGTCCTTCTCCAGCTTTTTGCTGAGCGTTGCCATAAAAACACGCAAGGAAGCAATATCGTTATCCCAACTGCTGCCCCAAATGTTCTGGGTAATAAAGGTATTGGTTAAAACCTTGCCGATATTTCTTGAAAACAGACACAAAAGCTTATATTCAATAGGTGTAAGGTGTAGTTTATCGTCGCCGAGATAGGCGCATCCTGCGGCATAATCTATACGAAGCTGACCGTTTGTGAAAACAGACGCTTAGGCGGCGGCCTCGTTCTGTATCATATTAAGCCGCCTTTGCAGACTGTTTCGCATGCTCTTTTAACTTCACGGCAAGCGAGCTTGTGAGCAGTGCCGCCAAAAACATAATTAAAAAGGTGACAGGATATCCTTGATCGTAAGCCCGAAGTGTGAACTGCGGATTGGTAAAGAAAAAGTTGAAAACCAAAACGCTGACAATAGAAGAAATCAGGCTGTAAATCCGATGTCTTGTAACGACCGAGGTCACAAGAACGCCGAGAACATATACCGTGATGATATTTGCCTCTGCAACCCCCAATTGCCTGAACAGCATTCCTATACAGCTTGCCAAAATTAAAATGGCAACGTTTTTTAAAAGATCGGATACCGAAAATACACTTTTGCTTTTTCTTCTCGCTTTTTTTGCACGGTATGCGGCGTTTTTGCCGCCGGCATCGGGTATGATATGCACATCTAAATTCGGTGCGTTTGCAATCAGTTTTTCTGTAAGAGTAGGTTTGGAAAATATGCTCTTTCGGGTTGCGGAGCTTCTTCCTATCACAATTTTGAAACACCCGAAAGTCTTGCAAATTCGGCGATTTGATAAGAAACATCTTCACCGTACACGGTTTCGATTTTAGCGCCTAATTGTTCTGCAAGATGCATATTGTTTCGCAGGCGTTTTACATCTTCCTCGGACATTACCTGATAATCAGGGGTTTCAACAAACAGCGCGGTAAAAGCGCCCTTAAAGGCATTCGCCATTCGGGCGGCGGTGCGGATAATTTTTGCATTCGACGGTGACGACGAAAGGCAGACAAGAATATGCTCATCGGTATGATAATCGCTGTGACTTTTCGTTCTGACGGTTTCGGTAAGCAGATTCACCCTGTCGGCACAGCGGCGCAAGGCAATTTCCCGAAGCGCCGTAAGATTTTCAATGGTAAAGAAATTCTCTGTTGCACGCTCAGCTTGAGTCGGGTTATAAACTTTGCCCGCTTGCAGCCGTTCAATCTATTCCTGCGGCTCAATATCCACAAGCTCAACCTGACTTGCGTTGTCAAACACCGAATCGGGGATTCGCTCATGTACCATAATGCCCGTTATAGATGTAACAGTGTCATTTAGACTTTCAATATGCTGAACGTTTACCGTGGTATAAACGTCTATTCCCGCATTAAGTAACTCTTCAATATCCTGATAACGCTTTGTATGTCGGCACACGGGGGCATTGGTATGGGCAAGCTCATCCACAAGAATTAACTGTGGATGTCTGGCAAGTGCAGCGTCCAGATTAAATTCTGAAAGAGTAATTCCGTTATATTCCGAAACAAGATTCGGAAGACATTCCAATCCGTTTACAAGTGCAGAGGTCTGAAGACGGGCATGAGGTTCAATATATCCGGCAACGACATCAATACCATGCCTCTTTACCGAATGAGCTGCTTTCAGCATAGCATAGGTTTTGCCGACTCCTGCGGCATAGCCAAAAAAGATTTTCAAATGTCCTCTGTTTAGGTTCTGTTTCTCCTTTTCAATTTCTTTTAGAAAATGTTCTGGACTATGCCTTATTTCATCCATATAAACATCCCTGTAAGTCTCATATTTCAAGTTGGAAAAATTAAAAGAATTTTTTCTTTTTGAAGTAGATGATTTCTCCTATTGCGATAATAAGAGAAACAATAATCACCGACAGATAACCGTATCGCCACTTCAGCTCCGGCATATAAGCAAAGTTCATTCCATACCATCCCGTAATTAAAGTAAGAGGCAGGAAAAAGGTGGTGACGATTGTGAGAATCCCCATAATCTTATTTTGCCGCGCATCCTGCATAGACTGATAAAGCTCACGAAGTTGAAGCATATTTTCACGAAGCAACTTTACATGGTTTTGCAATCTCTCGACACGATGGGTAAATTTATCCCAGTCCTGCGTATCGTTTGCAAATGGAGAACACGCGCGGGATTGAAACAACTCTCCGATATCTGTCAGTTGTTCATAGTAAGCATTTAATTCAGACAGCTTTTGCCTGCGTTTTGTGAGCAGAGGGAAAAAGTCTGTCGAACCGCCGGAGCCGATATTTTCTTCCATTTTTTCTGTTTCTGACTCGATGTGAGAAAGATAGAGAACATCATCCTCTATCATTTGCTCCATAAACTGCAAAAGAAGCTGAGCCGGACTGTTCAGCTCCTGAAACATACTTATCCGTTTTTCTACCAATAATTTCAAATCGCCTACATCTTCCACAAATAAGAGCGACTGTCCCGTCAAATAAAAGCTGAAGGAAAGCTGCGGTGAACGCTGTTCGCTTTTTTGAGGCAGGCGTAATGTTCCGATGATGCAGTTTTTGAAAACCTCTGCCTTACAATAACGAATCGATCCAAGACAGTGAAGAAGTTCTTTATAATACGGTAGTTGTTCTTTACATTTGTGAAATTCCGCCGTACTCATAAATGTAAAAAACGGCTTTTTATCGCCGCAGTTTTGGGCGGCTTGCAGACTCCCGTCTTTTGAATTTATAAAGTATTGCATTACAACTCCCCCTTTCTACTTTTTATTATATCACATATATCACAAGTATAAAAGTATTTTCTACTTTACATATTCTGCATTGATCACCGCTTGATTTGAAAAGAGAAAATCAGAGAAGCTATTTGCAAAGGCATTATTTGAAGCCTTTTTCCATATCACAGCGGTCTGAATTACGGAAGGCTCCAGCGGTTCTATCGTACATCCTGCTTTCTCACAGATAATACTATTTTGCTTTGTAGAAATGATAAGACAGCGGTATGTATCGTCATTTGCAGAAGCATTGTTTTCAATAAAGCAAAAGTCAATGCGATTTTTGTTTAGCTTATCATATATATCCTCAGTATTTCCAAACAGGAAATGAAGCTGACAATTCGGCTTTCCTTTTTAAAACTTTTCAAATAGCGGTATCAGCGAATCCAAGATCATAGGATTATCAAACGCAATAAAAAGGCTGTTTTCTGCAATTTCTTCGTCAATTAAGTGGTGGTTATTTGCTAAAAAATCGTCAAGCCTTTTCATTATAAAGTAACCGAACACAATCATGACAGCCACTGCGCACACTAACAATAATTCTTTCATGCTTTCCGTCTTCTTTCGGAATTTATATGTGAAAACACTTTTGTATGTTTTTGGTATCACCCAGCACCAAAATAGTGTCACCCGGTATAAAGCTTGTTTCAGACGCAAAATTTAGATTCATTTTACCGTCGCGTTTAATCGCCATAATATTGATACCGTGCTTTTTACGCACATCTGCTTCAATAACGGTTTTTCCGATCCATTTTTCGGGTACGGCAATTTCAAAAATTGCGTGATCGCTGTCCAACTCTATGTAATCGAGGATATGGTCGGCAGTATAGCGGATAGCCGTCCAATCCGCAAGCTGCCTTTCAGTCCTGCGGTTTCATAAACAGGCTGATAAATGGTCGGAATTTCGTTACCTTCATCATCAGTACCGCCGCTGACATTTACGCCGTAGAACACTTCGCCCTCTTTGGCGATGGTAATCTTGCCTTTCTGAGCGTAGTTTGCCTTATTTACCTTAGTCAAAACAATGCTGCCCTCCTCTGTGGAGTTTTCTTCTGTGATGTCAAAGGTGATAGGTGTACTGTCAAGCACATAGCCGTGCGGAGCCTGAACCTCTACAAGCTTGTAGCCCTTATCGTACACGAGCATTTCGGGAGTGATAAGATAGCCCTCGCTGTTGGTGTAGAATGTGTCGATGGTGAGATTCGAGGGGTACGGAACGGACATAGTGATCAGAGTATTATCGGGTGCATAAATCTGGAATCCCGCTCCCTCATAGGGGATGGTTCTTCCTGATTCAGCATCCACCTTAACAACCTTAAGATAGGACTCGAAGATATCATTATTAATGATGAAGCTGTACGGCTTAGAGTTGTCGCAGACGAATACATCGAAGTCGTCAACATAGTGTCTGCCTTCCCAGCCGTAGGTCTGATGGACTGTGTAAGTGCCATAAGGCAGCTTCTTTGATTTTGCGTATCCCTTTTCGTCGCAGATAAGGGTATCACGCTCACTGTCCTTTGCTTTGTCAAAACTCCCTGCGCTTTTGAGAAAGAGCTGAAACGTGGCTCCTTCTTCGGGTGTTTCGATTTTAGTCTGTCCCTGATCGGTGTGCTTAACGATTTCAATCTCGCCCTTGATGATCCGTTCGGTAACGCCGACAGATATGGGGTTATGCTCAACGGTGTAGTTTTTCGCTTCTGCGCCGACATTGTAAATTGTTTCGTTGAGGAGATAGCCCTCGGAAGGCTCAATCTCTCTGATAGTCCAATTATCGCCGCAAACATATTCCTTTGTGGTGAATTTGCCGTCCTTGTCGGTGGTGTAGGTATCAACCAGCTTATCGCCGTCATAGATGCCGTACTTTGCTCCAGCAAGCGTAGCGTCGCCCTGTGCCTTCTTTGCTTCAGCGTCGGTCTTTTCTACGGTTACGGTAAACTTCTTCAAAACATTGATAAATTCACGTTTAGTCGCCTTGTCCCAAACAACAGGTGCAGTCTGTGACTTAGGTACAACATAGCGAATGGAAGTATCTACCTCTTCAAGGGTATAGGGGTTATCGCCGCTTACAAGGATATTCTTAAAGTTGGCTATGCCGTTCTTGTCGGTGGTAGCATATTCGTCAACCTTTGCGCCTGAGAGTGATGTGCCGTAAAGGTGGAATTTTACGCCCTCGTTGAAATTATCCTCCGAGGACTTCACGACCTGAAGATTACCACGCTTCAATACATTACTGAATTTGACGGTGGCAGTCTTGCCGCTTTCTACCTTAACGGTCTGTGCTTTCTGATCCTCATATCTTTCCTCAGTAACCTCAGTAACGGTATATGTGCCTACCTTGAGGTCATCGAGCTGGAATTCGCCCTTTGAATTGGTGGTTACGGTCTTGCTGTAATTGTCAGCGCCTGTAATCTTGAATTTTACGCCGTCAACCTTTACGTCATCAGAGGTCTTGACAATTTTGAGCGAGCCTGCCAAGGTCTTAACAGCGAAATATGCTGTCTTGGTTTCGGTATCGGACTGAACGCCCGTTACAACGTCCTGCTTTGAGGAGCTGCCGCAGGCAACAAGGGTAGTTGTAACCTTCGGCATATTCTTTGTTGCGCTGAAAACAACAGCGTCGGGAATAGCCTTTGAGGAAGTCAAAGTAATCTTGTTACCCGCAACGGAAACAGTCACATCGCCTGTTTTCTTGAAGGTGTAGTCGGATAAAATTTTGTTGCTGTCTGTCAGCGTAAGACTGTACTTGCCGTCGCTGTATTTCAGTTCCTTGACGTTACTCTTTGCCTTTGCCTGTGTATCGTAGGAAAAGCTCGGAATGACATTGTAGTCATTCAGCTTGGCGATAATCTTGTTGTAGTTGGTCTTTACGTTAGGATTTGATCCGCCCGAAGTAATGCCGTCGATAAACTTGGAATTACTGAGCTTAAACGTAGAAGCGTCACGGTAGCCCGTGCAGAATTCCCATACAACAAGCTGGGTTGCAATCCACTTCTGTCCGTCAGTACCGACAAGGCTGGAGCTGCTGCCTGACTTTCCGAAAAGAAGGGCGAGATTGACCGCCTTCTTCTGAGTCTTGCTGAGTGCGTTCCACGCAGCCGAAGCGTCGGTTGTCAGGGTGTTGCCTGAATAGAGCGAGTGTCCCGGCTCAATGCAATATGCGTCTTTGCCGTCCGCATAGATACGGCAGAGTTCCTCGCCGACAGTTCCGACGGTATAGCCGCCGTGTTCGGTGTACTTTACGAATGAGATGATATTGCCGCCTGTGTCGTAGCAGTAATCAAAGGTCACAGTGACCTCTTTTCCGGCAGCGCTGGCGGTGGGAATGATGAAAATTGAAGAAACGACAGCTACAACGGCTAAAAGGATCGCCGTAACACGCTTGGCGTTTCTCTTGTTGAAAACTTTTGTCATTGGTTTACCTCCATAAGTTTTGAATTGAAATTGTGTGTTTGAATCGGTTTGCCTGCACCTTTAAGAAAGATATTGTTTATGAGATAGAGTATATTTAAGAGATAGTATTATATCTTTCTTTTCGGATAGTACAGGTAGTCTTAGGGGTTAGAGTGTGAGAAAGGGGGAAGTCAAAAAAATAAGTTTTGCACTTCCTATCTGCTGTCACGCTCTGAACGGTGGCGCAGATACTTGGCGTAGTGTTCCAGAGCCTTGCACACATAGTCCTCCGTGTCCTTTAACTGAACATTTTTCGGAATAAGGCTTCGTACTCTGTCACCACGCAGCACAATGCGCTCACGCTGGTTGGGTTTTTCTTCCGACATAATCGCTTCAACAGCTTCCGCCGTCAGTTTGCCGCTTTCAAACATTTTCCTCATTCGGATTGTCTGGTCGTGCGACGGTGTGCAGTCGTTAATGTCAATCTGCTCTACAACGTCACGCTGACTATACTCGTCAAGATAGGACAACTCAACGGCAGGACGCATTTTGATTCTGCCCTCGTCCACAAGCTCCAAAAGTTCAGGGACAAGGTTAGTCAAGCGAATATATCTTCGGATTTGTTCACGACTTTCGCCGCTTTCTTCAGCAAGAATATCCCTTGATTTAGAATGGTGCCCCACTGGTGCCCCATTTTCTTGCCGTGGTCTGCCTGCTTGCCTTTTCATAGCTTCCAACCTCATTTTGTAAGCAAAGGCTTTCTCGCTCGGAAGTATTGTTGTACGCTGAAAATTACTCTCAACCATATATACAACAGCTTCGTCACGGGTTAAGTCCTTAATCTCACTTCTGAGGGTGGTAAGCCCGGCAAGCTCACAAGCCCGCTTTCTGCGGTGTCCGCTGACAATCTCATACCGTCCGTCCTCTTTCTGACGGAGAACGGCAGGCGTTAAAACGCCGTTTGTCTTGATACTCTCGACAAGCTGTACCATATCCTCGTCATCTCTGACGTGGAAAGGGTGATCGGGAAAGTCATCAATCAAGTCAAGCGGAATATCCCTGATCTTTTCGAGCCTTGCTTCGTCACGTTCCTCCTGTGTGGAGAAAAGGTCATCGAGCGTCGGCAGAGCGAAGTCGCTCTTTCTGTCTGCCACCTGACAACACCTCCTTTGTGAAATCAGCGTATGCCTGTGCTACCTTGCTGTTAGGCTCGTATGCGTAAATACTTTTGCCTTTGGAAGTTACCTCGGCGGCTTTGACCGCCATCGGGATTTTTGCTTTGTAGATTTTAACAACACTTCCAAAGTTGTTCCGTATTGCGTCCACAGTGCTTTTAGCAAGGTTTGTCCTGTTATCGACGAGCGTCAGCAAAATGCCGTCAATCGCCAAATTAGGATTTGTATGTGCCTTTACCTTTGAAACAGTCCGAAGAAGCTGTGTCATAGCCCTTGCAGGCAAATACTGAGCCTGAACAGGGATAATCACGCTGTCTGCTGCCGTCAAAGCATTCAAGGTCAACATACCGAGTGATGGTCTGCAATCAATAAGGATGTAGTCGTAGTTCGGCTTCACCTTGTTCAGATAGTTTTTCAAGATGTTCTCACGGCTCATAGCCGTCACAAGGTACATCTCCAGCGCTTCCAAATCCGTATTGGAAGGAATGAGGTCCACACCTTCTTCGTGGTGGAGAATACCGCTTTTTACATCTGTGCTATCGTCACGGATAATCTCGTGCATTTTGGTAGCGAGGGTAACAGGGATTTCATCGACACGCTGCCAACCAAGACAGGTAGTTAAATCTCCCTGTGGATCACAGTCAACGAGGAGCACCTTTTTACCTTTATTCGCCAAGCCAATGCCCAAGTTCATTGTGGTAGTCGTTTTTCCGACACCGCCCTTCTGATTGCATATAGCAATAGTTTTGCAGTTTGGCATTCGTTTTCCTCCTTTCAAATAGTTTTATAGCTGTCCTGCAAAAACAGCTATGTAACTTTTCCGCTTATTTGTCCTCGACACCCCAGCGGTTAGATAAATCTATATGGGAAGTTCTTCAAGCGCCTGACTGCTATCAGGCTCATAGGAATCTCACCTCTGCCGGGTTCTCCGCCAGCTCCGTAGAGAAGTATCATTATCGCTTGTGCAGGTCGTCGCCATATCGGGAGCAGCCCGATACTCACAGACGGAATTAGCGCTCGCTCCTGAAAGGAGGTCGTGGCGTACCGCTGAGGTAGCTTTACATTTCTGCTTACACAAGTAACGTACTTGAAGAAATGATATTCAGTTGTCAAAGGTCTGTGAAAAGGTCTTTTCCGATTGCTCGGAAAAAAGCCCTTTCACCTATACCCAATGGGAGAGGGTGTTTTTTAAGTCTATTTTCAAAATTTTTTTATTTTTTTTGAAAAAAGTTGAATAAACGCAAAAAAGCCGCCTGCTCCAATTAAGGAACAGACGGCTAAATAGCTTAATTTAAATGTATATTACCTTTATATTCTTTTTTCGGGATTTGTATAGCTTGACGATGATTTCATCCAATACATCAGTGTATTTACCCTGTACAATCATTTCATTTTTGAGGTCAATAAGTGATTTCAAAACCTCGGAGCGTTCTTCATTCGTAAGATATATATGGTATTTAGGGTCTTTCATAATAATCACTTCCTTATACCATTATTATATATAGAAAGGATTTGTTTTCAATTATGCGAATAAACTACCACCATACCGCACAACTAATCTGTTAGCAGAGATTAATTGGAATTTTTAACGCTGTTAGCAAAACGACGGTTTTTGTTAGCAAAATCAGCGATTTCGTGCTAACACCTGTTAGATAACCACACACTTTTGTTAGCACGATCACGGAAGCGGAAGCCGTAAAAAGAGAAAAGCCGCTTTCGATGAAAAATCATCAAAAACGGCTTAAAATGGCGTCCTCGGCGGGATTCGAACCCACGGCCTTCCGCTTAGGAGTAGACCCGATACGACATCGGGAAGTGGCATCTAATGCTTAAAAATGCTTGGAAATACAAGGTTTTTCAGCATTTCAAATCCCATCTGATACTACGCTGTGATAGCTAATTCAGAGGGATTTTACACCGTCCGATTGGCTCGAAATTAGCAAGTCTTTCGATTTTTGGTGGACGTTGCAAGTGCAAGTAAATGTCACTATGTAACTTCTCGTGATGCGAAATGATAGGAAATCCTATTCATTCTCGTGTGAGGGTGCGGGTGTCCTTAGACACAGATTTCAGTCTGTTTTATATATCATTTCAAAATGAATTTTTCAACCAGAATTATTAAGAATTTCAAAGGTTTTTCAGACTCAATGATTCTATGTAATTTAGACCCGCCGAAGCAGGTCTTTTTTTATTTCAGCATAATCTCTCTATCCTCAGCGCCGAGCATATAAGCACCCTTGGCAAAAGCATCCCTTGCAAGAAGCTCTGCTACATCAACCCTATCGAACAGCATCCATATTTCTTTCTCTTTCGGAGTCAGTTCATGGCTATGGTCAAACAAATGCTCAAGTCCCAATCCTTCAAGCAATGCCGACTTTGCTGCTTTGTATTCCTCAGCTCTG